>JACLAD010001417.1_pt1 | contig 56712 bp, 52 predicted proteins | sample 8027901 | NCBI WGS metagenome assembly JACLAD01 (sample SAMN15725071, study PRJNA655200) | protist metagenome | isolation source: fluorescence activated cell sorting (FACS) single amplified genomes of... | place: Spain: Blaines Bay Microbial Observatory, Mediterranean Sea | collected 2016-07-05 | reverse complement strand
GAACACTGGCCTCCCGGCTGTGGCAATGCATCTATTAAATGGCATTTCAGTTTTAACAATCCTGCTTCAAACACGGCGAAGAGCCCTGTAGGCCCTGCTCCGATGATTAACATATCTGTCTTAATCATTTCTTTTCTAAGTTTTCAAAAGGAGGAAAAGAGAAATAATCCTGAACGAGGTTACCGCTCTATATTTACCACTCTTTCTATTTGAGGGACATATTTTTTAATGGTCATCTCCACCCCTGTCTTAAGAGTCATTCTATTCACACTACAACCCACACAGGCACCTTCCAGCTGAACTTTCACCAACCGGTCATCATCCTCAATAGAGATAAGGGAAATATCCCCACCATCATTTTTGAGAAAAGGACGGATCTCCTCCAGTGCCTTCTCTACGTTTGTTTTTACTTCTTCGCTCGTCATATTATTTTTTAACTGCACTACAGCCGGCCATAGTGGTTATTTTAATCGCTTCGGATGGAGGCAGGCTTTTATTTCTTCTCACGGTTTCCTGCACTACATTCTGTGCCAGCTTTTCCAGAGATTGAGATAAAGGTGTTCCTTCCTGCAGGGCAGCCGGGCGACCAATGTCTCCTGCTTCCCTTATACTTTGTACCAACGGAATTTCTCCCAAAAATGGTACCTGCAAATCTTCAGAAAGTCTTTTTGCACCCTCTCTTCCGAATATATAGTACTTATTATCAGGTAGTTCTTCGGGCGTAAAATACGCCATATTTTCAACTATTCCCAGAACCGGAACGTTGATACTTTCCTGCTGAAACATGGCCACTCCTTTTTTAGCATCTGCGAGTGCCACATTTTGTGGGGTACTCACAATCACCGCACCTGTAACGGGGAGGGACTGCATAATAGAAAGGTGGATATCCCCTGTTCCGGGAGGTAAATCTATCAACATAAAATCTAGTTCACCCCAGGCAGCATCAAAAATCATTTGATTCAGCGCCTTTGAAGCCATTGGCCCTCTCCAGATCACTGCCTGATCGGGTTTCGTGAAAAACCCGATAGAAAGAATCTTTACGCCGTAGTTTTCTACAGGCTTCATTTTTGATTTTCCGTCGACATTGACAGATAGCGGTCTTTCTGCTTCTACATCAAACATCATTGGAGTAGAAGGCCCATAAATATCGGCATCCAGCAATCCTACTTTAAAGCCCATTTTAGCCAGAGTAACCGCAAGGTTTGCAGTAACCGTAGACTTTCCAACTCCTCCCTTTCCGGAAGCAACAGCAATTATATTCTTAATTCCCGGAATTTGTTTTCCTCTAATCTCAGGCTTATCTGCAGCCTCTACTTTGATATTAACTTTAACCTTTGCTTTTTCGTAGACATGCTCATGAATGGCTTTCATTACATCAACCTCTGCCCTCTTCTTAATGTGAAGTGCCGGCGTGGTCAATAAAAGGTCTATCACTACTTCGTCTCCAAAGGTCATGATATTCTGTACAACGCCACTTTCAACCATGTTTTTTCCATCTCCTGCAACAGAAATGGTTTCCAGGGCTTTTAATATTTCTTTTTTATCTAGTTTCATGCTGTGTATTTTCCTGATCCGGGGAATCTTATGTAGATTCATTCTAAATGCAAATATAAGTCGAAAAGCTAAGATAAAGAAGCCATTAAAGCATTTTGATTTGGTGTGGGAAATAAAGAATTTCTATCGCTTCAACTCTCCGGAAGGATCCCAAAAAAGGGAATCAAAATCTACAATTTTATCCTCCTTTACTTTTATTCCCTCCTCTTCCAGAAGCTGTTGCATAACATAAGTTCCATGAAAATGGTGTTTTCCTGAAAGTAATCCGTTTCTATTCACCACCCGGTGCGCCGGCACATCCTCCATTTTTGATGCTGCATTCATTGCCCATCCTACCATTCGGGCGCTTTTGGCTGCTCCCAGATGCTTTGCAATGGCTCCATAACTGGTGACTCTTCCGGAAGGAATTTGTCTTACCACCTCATATACTTTTTCGAAAAAGCCGGTTTCTTCTTTCATCTAATAAAAGATTCTGAAAAGAGTGATCACCACCAGGATCAGCATTAAAATAGCCATAAAGTAATTGGAATATTTCGAAAAGAAAACTGCTTTTTCTTCTATCCTGATAAAGAAGATAACATAAAAATAGAGCGTGGAAAAGGTTCCCAATGATGCTGCCAGAATAAAAATAAGAATCTGAAAAATATGGTAATCTACATTTCCATCAACATTCAGGGCAGCTCCAATAGCACAGAAATACGGAATGGGAAAAATATTCAAAGCAGAGATGGCCATTCCTTTCATGATACTTTTAGTTCCAGTAGTATCGGAAACCTCTACTTGCTTCCTTTTCCGCTGGGCCATGACAAAGAAGTAAACAGCCATTAAAATGAAAATAACAAGACCGGTCCTTAAAAGGATGTTCTGTACATAAGGATTATTGAAAATATATCTAGCTAACAGGATTGCAATAAGTGCCTGGAACAGCACAACTATTGAAGCCCCCACCGCCACGAACATTCCCGCCTTTTTACCTCTTTGCACACAGGTTTTAGCCACACTCATGTTGACAAGACCGGGTGGAACCACTCCAAGAAGGGCAGCGAAATAAGTGATAAGGAAAAGTTTGGTTTCCTCCAAGAGCCTGTTATTTTATCCGGAATCTCACAAAAGTGATCCGTTTTCCCTGCTCAAGATACTGTTTTTCGTAAAAAGTCTGAATTTCCACCACTTCTTTTGGTGAATACTCATTTTTATAAACATCATGATTAGCATGAAGCACCTCATGACCTTCCCCGTGAAGTAAGCCCAGCGTGTATCCATGCATAAACTCACTATCGGTTTTCAGGTTCACCAGTCCATTGGGTTTAAGAACCTTTTTATACTTCTGAAGAAATTCTGAATTGGTAAGCCGGTGTTTGGTCCTTTTATATTTTATCTGAGGATCGGGAAAAGTGATCCAGATTTCATCCACTTCATTCTCGGCAAAGAGCTGATCGATCAATTCAATCTGGCTTCTTATAAAAGCTACATTAGGCAGTTCTTCTTCCAGAGCCGTCTTCGCACCTCTCCAAAACCTTGCTCCTTTTATATCTATGCCAATAAAATTCTTTTCGGGAAATGCCTGTGCAAGACCAACACTATATTCCCCTTTTCCACACCCAAGTTCCAGGACTATGGGATTTTCATTTCCGAAGAACTTTTGCCAGTTCCCTTTGTGGCGAAAGGTATTTTCCACCACTTCCTCCCGGGTTGGCTGCACCACATTTGAAAAAGTTTCGTTCTCTTTAAACCGCCTTAATTTATTTTTACTTCCCACGAGAAATGCCTGCGTTTAGATATTATTACCTGCCCACAGCAAGTGCCTGGGGCTTGTAATACATTTAATTTAACAACTCCACCTGTTACAGGCGGTAAAATTCCAATGGGCAAAGATACAGAAATAGGTGGAAGTGACCCTCTTTGAAGATCTCACTATTTCTTTTTAATAAATTTTCCTTTTTTCAGAAAAATCAAGGAACTTATTTGTGAAAGAGCATTTCAAAAGCGACTGAAAATATATCATACTTAAACTGCGCCCATAATAACAGACCCGAAAATAGCAAGAAAAAGGTAGTAAGGAAGACAGTGGGGGAAACTTTAATTAGCACATCCCAATTGATCAAATGCTTTTGTTCCCTTCCAATAGATTTTCCTGCGCTTCTGTAATTTATCATCAATTCTAATTTCATAACCTACCAGAATTGAGGGTTTTCTGTGAAGTCTTAGTGAAGAACAAATGTAGACGCTTATAGCGTTCCACGATAGCCGTATTCGCACAAGAGTTGCCGCTATACAATTTATTAATATGCTGCCGCGAATAAGTCACACCCGGGAATAACCTTTGAAATGAATGGTTACGGTTAATTAATAGTTTAATGAACTGGAGGAAAAATGGGTTTCATGGAAGCTGCTATATTTGTATTATGGAGAAGAAAAAAATCCTGGTATGCGTGATGAACTGGGGCCTTGGACATGCCACCAGATGTATTCCCATAATCATAGAACTTCAAAAAAATGGTTTTGATCCTTTACTGGCTTCAGACGGACCTGCTCTTTTGCTGCTTCGGAAAGAATTTCCGAAGTTGAAAAGCTTTGAACTTCCTTCTTATAATATTACGTATACCGAAAGCCCGAAAATGCTGAAGTGGAAACTATTTTTGCAGACGCCGCATATCCTGAAGACCATTAAAGCTGAAAAGAAAATAATCAGGAAGCTGGTGAAAGATGAAAATATCCACGGAATAATTTCTGATAATCGTTTTGGGGCACGTTCAAAAAATGTTCGAAGCGTTTATTTAACACACCAATTGAATGTTCTTTCCGGAAATCTGACTTACTTCAGCAGCAAAATCCATCAACATTATATCCGGAAGTTTGACGAATGCTGGGTTCCTGATTCCCTCGGAAAGAAAAACCTCAGCGGGATCCTGGGGCATCTTAAAAATAATAAACTGAATGTAAAATACCTGGGGGCCATCAGCAGATTTGAAAAAAAATCTGTTCCTTATAAATATGATTATCTGGTGCTGCTTTCGGGACCCGAACCTCAGCGCAGTTTACTTCAGAATATATTATTTAAGGCGTTTAGGAAGACCACTAAAAAGCTGTTTTTTATACGGGGAGTTGTTAACGACGAAGAATTTACCTGCCTAAATCCCAATGTAACCATTCGAAACTATCTCTTTGGCAAAGAACTTGAAGAGGTGATCAATAGCAGCAGAATGGTGATCTCCCGTTCGGGTTACACAACATTACTGGACCTGGCGAAACTGGAAAAAAGGGCATTTTTCATACCTACTCCGGGACAATACGAACAGGAATATCTTGCGGAAAGATTAAAGAAGCTGGGGATCGCAGCATACTGCAATCAGGATGAATTTAAAATCTCCCTGTTAGAAGATGAGCCGGAAAAATATTCCGGTTTAGAAAATATTGGTTTCACTCCCGATTTCGGAATGCTTTTTACTCTTTTCGACAGTAAATGAGAATTCGCTCCCTACCCCGAAAACGCTTTCCACAAAAATTTTCTCGTTATGAGCTTCCAGAATATGTTTCACGATAGATAATCCCAAACCGGAACCTCCTTCTTTTCTGGATCCACTTTTATCAACCCTGAAGAACCTCTCAAAAAGCCGGGGAATGTGCTTCTTTTCAACACCCTCCCCGTTATCTGAAACCCTGACAATAACTTTATCTTTCCTGTAATCGGAAATGTTTACTTCTGTAGTGCCGTCGTTCTTACCGTACTTTATGGAATTTACCACAAGATTTGTCAATACCTGTTGAATTCGTTCAATGTCTCCATGCACCCAGACCGGCTCATAATCTGTATCAAACGTAAGGGTGATATTCTTTTTGGCTGCTTTCATTTCCAGTAAATCAAAAACTCCCTGCACCACCTCAACCATATCGAAATTTTGCATTTTTAAATGCAAATCCCCCGTTTCCAGCTTGGTAATCATATCCAGATCTTTGACAATATAAATGAGTCGGTCGACCCCTTTTGCTGCACGATTCAGATATTTTTTACGCACTGCTTTATCCTTCATCGCGCCATCCAGCAACGTCTCAATATACCCCTGAACAGTAAATAACGGCGTTTTAAGTTCATGCGATACATTTCCCATGAATTCCTTCCTGTAGGTTTCCCGTACCTGAAGTGCTTCGATTTCCATCTTTTTACCTTCAGCAAACTTTTCCACTTCCCGGGTAAGTGTAGCCATATCTGAGGTTACCTGCCCCGGGCGTAAGGTAGAGGCATCCAGAAGACGAACATTGTTATATATCTTCTGAATGTTTTTATAAATAAAATGTTCGACCCTGTATTGAATAACAAAAAAAGAGAAGATAAAACAACTAACGGCATAGATCAACAGGAAGTACCACTCAAAAGCGTTGGCTACATATAGAAAGAGTGCCGAGATCAATGTCAAAAAAACACTGATGTAAATAGAAGTTTTTAATGCAAACTTATAAGATCGTTTAAAATTTTTCGCCATTAAACTACCAGCTTATACCCCACTCCTTTGACGGTTTGAAAGCTTTCATCACCAATTTTTTCTCTTAGTTTCCTTATATGCACATCTATGGTCCTTCCACCCACAACCACTTCATTTCCCCATATTTTATCCAGGATTTCTTCCCTTTTAAATACTCTTCCGGGTTGTGATGCCAGTAGGGAAAGTAATTCAAATTCTTTACGGGGCAACATAAATTCCTTATCATTTTTCAGGATTTTATATTCATCTCTGTTGATCACCAAATCCCCTACCTCAATAATATTGGAAGCTCCTTCTTTCTCTTTGAAGCGTCGTAATAAAGCTTTGACTTTACTTAGTAATACTTTTGGTTTAATGGGTTTGGTAATGTAATCGTCTGCCCCGGCATCGAAACCTGCCATCTGGGAGTAATCTTCTCCTCGTGCAGTTAAAAAAGTAATAACAGATTCACTTAAAGCAGGGATTTTCCTGATTTGTTCACAAGCTTCGATCCCATCCATCTCCGGCATCATTACATCCAGAATAATAAGCTGTGGATTGTGTTTCTTTGCAAGCTTTACAGCTTCCAATCCATTCTCCCCCGTGATTACGTTATAACCTTCCGCAGAAAGGTTGTAGCCTACAATTTCCAGGATATCCGGTTCGTCATCTACGAGGAGGATACAAATGTCTTTTTTCTTCATGCCGATTTTAGCTGATTTCAATAAATATAGTGTAAAAGTAAGTATAAAATCGAATTATACACGGCTCTCTAAAATTCGTAACCTTAAGCTAACATTACAGTTACATAAGAGTAACGATTGCAGCTGCAATAATGAAGATAAAGTAATAAAGGATAGCGTAGATGATAACAGAAGAGGTACATCTATTCAAAGTACTACAATTCTGAAAAGGGTTTTGTAACTACCAGGATGTAACATCAACCTACTTCAGATTCCCTAAAGGAATCTTCTTTTTGATATGCCCCCGACTCATTCAATAACTTTGCTACTTTTTCACCAATGGCGTAGTGGGAATCTTCTGTTTTATCAATATCTAATTCTATCCATCCTTTTATATCACACACTATCATGCCCTGGGAATCCCTGATAGTTTGCTTCCCTCCGTCGTACTTAACGGGGAGTTCAATCCTTTCGCGAACCAGGTGGTTTGCTTCTCTTACTGCCATGATCGGTTCATTTTTTAATTTCTATAAAAGTAAGATTGATTAGGAGGTTTTGAGTTATCTTAAATTTAAACCTCACTCCTCTTCTTTACGTCAGGGTTAAAAAGCTTCCATTAAAAGGTAAAATAGCATAGATATTTCTTCATCACAGACACTATGAGATAGCTATTGTCTCCCGGAACCCTTATTCCTGCTGGGATTAAACTTAAGTTAATAAAATCTTAAACTAGAATAAAGCCGGTCGTAGCAAGGATTGTCTTCTTTTGTATCCGTCAGAAAAAAAGAAGCTGCTTCAGGCAAAAATTAAAAGATAAACTTAAACATGTTCCTATAAGAAGAAACTCTAAAAGTTGAATTAGCCAAAAAAAGTAGCCCATTCTGTTGCACCAGAATGGGCTTAGCCAAAACCAAGACTACAAAATTAATTTATAGCCAAATTGTAATGAATACTAACATACAATTTTTTACCAATTTATTAAAGAAACAAGCTTACATAATATGCTTTCTTTTAATTCTCCCGGAAGCATTTGCTTCTAATCCAACCTCGAAAATAGCAGCTTTTAACTTTGAAAATGATTCCCAACACATCCTTCACGGAAAAGTCATAGATGAAAAGGGACTACCCTTACCCGGAGCTACCGTATTAGAAAAGGGAACAAATAATGGCACCCAAACAGATTTCAATGGAAACTTTACAATAAACGTTTCCAATCCATCTGCAATTCTGGAAATCTCTTTCATGGGATTTGAAACACAGGAGATCGCCGCCAATAGCACCGATATTCTTGAAGTTACCCTGACAGAAAATGTCAATGCTTTGAATGAAGTAGTAGTAACAGCCCTGGGAATAAAAAGGGAAGAAAAACGGCTTGGCTTTTCACAAGCTACCGTGGAATCTGAAGATCTAGCACAAACAACTCCCAACAACTGGTCATCCGGGTTAAAGGGTAAAGTAGCCGGGTTGAATATTGTTTCTTCCGGTTCTGGTCCTATCAATTCACAGCAAATAACCCTACGCGGAAATTCTTCCTTCGATTTACAGGGGAATTATGCTTTAATAGTTGTTGATGGAGTTCCTGTTAATACAGAAATGTCCACTTCGGGCTCCTCAAGCGCCTATGGGGGAGAAGATTCACCTATAGATTATGGTAATGCAATCTCAGATTTAAATCTTGAAGATATCGAGAGCGTGAGTGTGCTGAAAGGCCCAGGAGCAACTGCTCTTTACGGAAGCCGGGCCGCGAACGGGGCATTGATTATCACTACAAAGTCTGGCCGAAATTCAAGAGGGCTTGGAGTAACTTATAATGGAGGAGCCACTTTTGATGTAATTCAGCGTTGGCCCGATTATCAATATGAATACGGACAGGGAACCGGAAAATCTTTTGATGATGAAGGAAATCCCTATTACTCCTACGGAGCTTCGGAAGACGGCAACAGCACCGGAGGCACCAGTAGTGCCTGGGGGCCTCGATTTGATGGCCAGAATTTTTATCAGTATGATCCGGCTGTAGGGGGTCAATCTGAAGAGCGTCAGTTATGGCGGCCATATGAAGACAACAGAAAAGACTTCTGGCGTACCGGAGTAACCATTAACAATAACGTCTCTATTCAGGGAGGTGGAGAAAACGGATCTATGAGGGCGTCTGTTGGCCATTCTAAAAATGAATGGATCATGCCCAACACAGGATTTGAACGAATCACTGCTTCCATAAATTCCAGGTATAATATTTCCGATAAAATGGAACTCGGTGCCATCATTAACTACAATAACAGGAGTAGCGATAATTTACCAAGTACAGGATACAATAATGGCTCTATCGCTTATTTTATGATCTTCCAAAATCCTAACGTAAATCTTGATTGGTTGCGGCCCATCTGGCAGGAAGGACAGGAGCAAATTGAACAAATTCAGCCTTTCAGTTCTTATATTGACAACCCATATTTAATAGCTTATGAGTCTTTGAACACTCTTGAAAGTAATCAGATTATCGGGACAATCTACACCAACATTCAATTAGCTAACAACCTTGATTTAATGTTAAGAACCGCTTTGAATTCCACCAATCAGGAGCGGGAACAAATAAGGCCTTACAGCATTAACCGGTATTCCCAGGGATATTACCAAACACAGGATGTCTTCAAACAGGAAGTAAACAGTGATTTTCTTTTAAACTACGAAAACAGATTAAGTAAGGATTTTGCATTTTCACTCTCTCTTGGAGGAAATGCAAGAACTGAAAAAAGACGGAATACCAATGCTTCAATAACAGGACTGGTAGTTCCGGGGGTATATAAACTGGCCAACGGAATGAATAATCCAAACATCTCCACAGGTGACAGCGACAAGCAGGTAAATAGTCTCTATGGATTGTACACCATGTCCTTCAGGGATCAGATATTTGTAGATGTTACCGGAAGAAACGACTGGTCGAGTACACTTCCGGAGCAAAATAATTCCTTCTTTTACCCTTCAGTAAATACAAGTTTTATTCTTTCAGATATTTTTAATATTTCTGAAGGCCCGGTCGATTACCTTAAATATAGATTTTCATTCGCTCAGGTAGGAAATGACACAGATCCTTATCAAACCAGTAAATATTACAATCAGAATGCCTTTCCAAGTTCTGCTGTAGTGCCTGCAACCTTGTATAATGAAGACTTTAAACCTGAAATTTCTACGAGTTATGAAACGGGAATTGAAGCTCGCTTTTTAAACAATAAATTAAATCTTGATGCTACTGTTTACCAAATTTCCACAGAGAACCAGATCATTCGGGTGCCGCTTAATTACGCAACAGGATATAGCGCAGCAATTCTTAATTCAGGTAAGGTAAGGAACCGCGGAATTGAATTAACGCTTGGAGTAAAACCAATCCAAAATGAAAATTTTAGCTGGAATTCTACCTTCACCTGGGCCAGAAACTGGGGAAAAGTGTTTGACCTTCCAGATAATATTGAAAATCAATTTGTAGTAGGCACCGGAGGCCAGGCCTCTATGATTGCTAAAGTAGGCGAATCTCCCACTGCAATTTACGGATATGGTTTTGTACGCTCTCCCGAAGGTGAAATTGTATATGATGAAGCCGGACTTCCAGCTTATCCCGAATCTGGCGACCTCAAGTATATAGGTGATGCCATGCCCGACTGGACAGCTGGGTGGTACAATCAAATAAGGATTGGAGATTTCGGATTTAATTTCACCCTTGATGGACAATACGGAGGGATTATATATTCACAAACCCATCATAAACTTGTTCAGCAAGGAAAACTCACTTCCACTTTTATGGGAAGGGAAGACGGCTACATTATTGGGGAAGGAGTGGTGCTCAATGAAGATGGCACTTACTCTCCAAATACCACTCAGGCAGTCACTCCAGATTGGTACAACCGCTACTACAGAAGAGCTAATGTGGAATCTAACTCCTTTGACGCCTCCTGGTTAAAAGTGCGGGAAGTAAGCCTTCAGTACAATTTCCCGAAGGGATCGTTACAAAATTGGGGCATAAATGGTCTCGAAGCTTCCATCTTTGGGAGGAATTTATATACAGTATCAGACTTTCCAATTTATGATCCTGAAACAGCCGCTTTAAACGGTAATGAAATACTACCAGGAGTGGAAATGGGACAAATGCCCTCTCCCGCTACTTACGGCTTTAACCTAAAAGTGAATTTATAATGAGCACAACGATGAAAAAAATACATATAATAGTGGTTGGTTTAAGCCTGTTTTTAGTAAACCTTGCCTGTACAAATGATTTTGAAGAAATAAACGAAGATCCAAACCGTATTGCGGAAATAAGTCCGGGTACTTTATTAAATCCAATCATTTACGGCCTGGCCACGCACAATGCTAACAGAAGTGATGCCATTACATTTGATCTAATGCAGGTGTCCCTGCCTTTCCCGAGTGCCTCGGGAGGCTTACACCGCTATGATGTAAGCCGGGGAATTGGCAATTCTTCCTGGAATAATTATTACAAGTGGCTTCAGAATATAAAAGAAATGCGAACGGCAGCCGAAAAAGCCGGTGACGTTAATTATGAAGCTATTGCTTTAACTCTAAATGCATGGGTGTATGCAAATTTAACCGATATGTTTGGTCCTGTTCCTATGACTGAAGCATCCGGTGCTGAAGGAGGTGTACTCTACCCGGCTTTTGATTCCCAGGAATTCATCTATGAAACCATTCTCGCCGATTTAGAAAAGGCTAATCAGTTATATGATCTGGAAGCCCCCATGATTTATGCTGAAGATATTCTTTTTCACAACAATGTGGAAAACTGGCAGAAATTCACTAATTCACTGCATTTACGTTTGTTGCTGAGAATCTCAAATCGGTCGGAAATTGGTGCTTTTGAAAAGATGACAGCAATGATTGAAAATCCCGCTCAATATCCTGTTTTCGAAGAAACAGAGGAATCAGCTATATTGGAAGTCACCGGAGTCACTCCGAATGAATCCCCCTGGAGCAGACCTCAGGATTTCAGACTGAGTACCAAAGTAACAGAGTTTTTCCTTGAGAATCTTAACCAGTGGGAAGATCCCAGACGACCTGTTATAGCAACTATTGCTCATGATCTTGATGGAAACCCGCTAGGCTACCGAGGTATTCCCAGTGCTTATGAAGGAAATGATTCGCAGTTTCAATATGAGGCTTCCACCTTCAACATAGAACAGGTACAGGAACCTATGAACATATTTATTCTGACCTATGCCGAAGTGGAATTTATTAAGGCCGAACTTGCTCAAAGAGGCTACATAGACAATGCTGTAGAACATTATCAAAACGGCGTTGAGGCAGCAATGGTACAAGTAGGTACAGCGTTACCCGAAAATTATTTTAAAAATGACGCGGCAGCTTATAACGAGACCCTGGAAAGAATAATGCTGCAAAAGTATTATGCCCTGTACTTCACTGATTACCAGCAATGGTTTGAATACCGAAGGACCGGCTATCCTGAACTTCCAAAAACAGATGCTATGTTCAACAACGGGGTGATGCCATCAAGAATGTATTACCCATCTGACCTTGCTGTTGAAAATCCTGAAAACTATCTGAAAGCAGTAGAGATGCTGGGAGGAAATGATGATATCAACACTAAAGTCTGGTGGGACAACTAAAATTATTTTTAAAAATGAAAAATACAATACTGGCGGCTGGCGCTATACTTTTCACATTAGGTCTTTCCGCACAAAACATTGCTACGGGTTACGTTTTTGAAGACAGTAATCAAAATGGCAAAAAAGACAGAAGGGAAAACGGAATTCCACAAATAGCCGTAACCAATGGCCAGGAAGTGGTTCTGACCAATGCTTCCGGAAAGTACGAACTTCCTGTAGGTGACGACAACATCATTTCAATTATAAAACCTTCCGGATATAACATTGGGAAAAATGAGGATAATTTGCCTCAGTTCTTCTACATCCACAAACCAGAAGGCTCACCTGAAGCAAAATTTCAGGGAGTTACACCTACTGGTAAGCTTCCAGGATCGGTGGATTTTGCACTAATTCCTTCCGAAGAGAATGAAGAATTCACTGCTCTCATTTTTGGAGATCCGCAGCCTTACACTAAGGAAGAGGTGGAGTTTTTTGCCAGGGGAATAGTATCTGAAGTTGAAGATATTGAAAATGTTCCTTTCGGTTTAAGCATGGGCGATTTAGTAGGCAATGACCTTGAATTGTTCAATCCATACATTCAGGCGGTAAAGAAAGTGGGAATTCCCTGGTATAATTTACTTGGTAATCATGACCTTAACTTTGATGCGAAATCAGATGAACTGGCCGATGAAACTTTTGAAGCCCATTTTGGCCCTGCCAACTATGCTTTTAATTTTGGAAAAGTACATTTCATAGTTTTAGACGATGTTCTTTATCCCGATCCCAGAGATGCAAAAGGTTACTGGGGCGGCTTTAGGGAAGATCAGCTTCAGTTTGTTGCAAACGATTTAAACCATGTCCCGAAAGACCATTTGATAGTTTTAGCATTTCATATCCCAATAAGCGAACCTGACGGGGATAATTTTAGGGATGAAGACCGGGACAGGCTTTTTGAGTTACTTCAGGATTACCCGAATACCTTATCCCTTTCTGCTCACACGCACATCCAAAAGCAGGATTTCTTTGGCAAGGAAGAAGGATGGCTTCAGGAAAAACCTCATCACCATTACAATGTAGGAACCACCTCCGGGGACTGGTACTCCGGGAAACTGGATGCGCAAGGAATCCCAGTCTCAACCATGAGAGATGGTACTCCAAAAGGTTACGCTTTTATCAATTTCCACGGAAATGAATATAGCATTGACTATAAAGTAGCGGGAAAACCTAAAGATTTCCAGATTCAGGTTTTTGCCCCTAACGTGGTGGCAAAAGGCAGAAGAACAAAGGCTGGAATATTCGCAAATTTCTTTATGGGAACCGAAGGGGATGAGGTGATGTATAGAATTGATGATGGGGAATGGAAAGAAATGATGTATGTAGAAGAACCAGATCCTTCTTATGTAGAACTGGTATATGAATGGGATACAACAGATAAACTTATGCCGGGAAGGAGGTCATCAAATCCAGTAAAAAGTGACCATTTATGGCGCGGAAATATTCCCACGAATCTCGAACCCGGAGAGCATACCATTGAGATAAAAGCTACAGATATCTTTGGAAAAACTCATACTGCCACCAGCAGTTACAGGCTGGAGGAGGCAAAATAATTACAAATCTAATTTTAGCCTGCTGAAGCACCTTTGCTGAAGCAGGCTTTCTTACTAAATTGCAATATGACAAACGTTAAAATAGCCTTGATTTTTTTATCTTTCACAGTGCTTAACTCCTGTAAATCCAATTCAGAAAATAAAAAAGAAATGGAAACGAATGCTACAAAAACCAGTGTACAGGTACAGGGACACCGCGGTGATCGTGGAAATTTCCCTGAAAACAGTATCCCGGCTTTTATAAGTGCCGTCAAAAAAGGGGTCGATGTCCTTGAGCTGGATGTGGTGATTTCCAAAGATAAAAAGGTCGTCGTGTCCCACGAACCTTACATGTCTTCGTTGTACGTTAGCACGCCTACAGGAGATTCCATAAGTAAAGCAGATGAACGCTCCTACAATATGTATGAAATGTCCTACGACAGCATCAGGCAGTTTGATGCAGGTTCCCGGGGCAATCGTCTTTTTCCAAACCAGGAAAAAATAAAGACGTATAAACCTTTACTTTCTGAGGTTATAGATACTGTGGAAACTTTTATTGCTGCTGAAGAATTGCAACCGGTAAAATACAATATTGAAATAAAATCGGTCAAAACGGAATATGGGAAGTATCAACCCGAACCCGAAGAATTTGTGGCGCTTGTAATAGAAAACATCAAAGAAAAAGGAATTCACGACAAAGTTAACATCCAGTCCTTTGATCCAAAAATTCTGAATGTAATGAACCGAAATTATCCTGAAACTGAAATCGCTTACCTGGTTTCCAATGGAGGAATAGAGGAGAATTTGTCTCTTTTAGATTTTACACCGGAAATCTACAGCCCCAACTACCGACTTGTAAAAGACGAGCCATTTGTCGATTCTATTAAATCTGCAGAAATGCAACTAATTCCGTGGACGGTTAACAATCCGGAAGACATTCAAAGAATGATCGACCTAAAAGTAGACGGAATCATTACCGATTATCCTGAACGCGTCCTGGATAAAAAAAGATAAATCCTTTTTCCAAAGGAAATCACATCGGACTTCCCTCCTGAATTGTCAAATTTAAATATCCCACAAGAGCGAGCCACTATTTTACGTGCTTCCCACCTCGTAACCTTAAGCTAACATTATCATTACACAGCAATAATTTGTCCTTAACCCCTGCTTTACAAAGCGGCCGTTAATTTGCATCAGACAAAATATTAAGATGATGATTAGATTTTTTATGCTACTAATCGCAGTACTGATGACAAATAACGTACTGCATGCCCAAAATGATGCTTCGGGCACTATTGTAGGAAAACTCACCGACAAGGAAATGGGTGACGAACCCCTCCCCTTTGCAAATGTGTTAATCAAAGGTAGTTCCAAAGGAGCCACAACAGACATGGAGGGCCTATATTCCATAAACAACCTTGAACCGGGAACCTATACAGTGGTTTTTAGTTTTGTCGGATATGAAACTTTAGAAGTCCCCAATGTACAGGTCACAGCAGGTAAAGTAACGGAAGTCAATACTGCGTTGGGCAGTAGTGCTGCTTCCCTGGATGAAGTAGTTATCTCTACTGTTTCAAGAAGGGATTCTGAAGTGGCTTTGTTGCTTGAACAAAAAAGCGCCGTGGACATAAAGGAAAGTATCGGTGCTCAGCAACTCGCAAGAATCGGTGTTTCAGATGTGGCTACAGCCACTACCAAAATTTCGGGGGTTACCACCAGCGAAGCTTCCGGGGATCTTTTCGTGAGAGGTCTTGGAGATCGATATTTATACACTACCATGAATGGTTTACCGATTCCATCTGATGATGTGGAACGAAAAAATATTGATCTCAGTTTGTTTTCCACCAGCATTATCCAAAACGTAAGTATTAGTAAAACTTATTCTGCAGAGAATTCAGCAGACCAGGCCTCAGGAACTATAGATATTACTTCCCGAGCATTGGCAGGAATATCAGAATTCGCTATTGGAATTCGCTCAGGTATAAACACAAATGCCATTGGGCAATTTGATAACTTCAAAGTATCTCCAAACCAGTCCGATGTAAGCTTCGGATTTTATGATCAAAGTGTTCCCACCGAAAATGCTATAAAAGAACAGGGATGGGATCCAACTACCTCTTCTTTCCCTGTAAACAGAAGATATGCACTTACCGCCGGAACTAAATTTGGTGACAATTTAAGATTATTATTCACAGGATTGCAATCTACTTCCTTTGAATACAATGAAGGGATCTTCAGGGAATTTCGTAACAACAACCTGTACGATTACTTTTCGGATGTAGAGATCTTCAAAAAAGTGGATAACACCACAGGCTCACTGGATTTAGAATACAACTTGAATCATAATCATAGAATTAAAGCCACAAGTTTATTTGTTAATAAACTTACTGATGAAGTTTATGAAAGTGGACGTAATGCCGAAGGAGTTGTTTTTGAAGAAACTTCATCGGCCGAAAACCTTAACCAGTTCATCCGTGACCAAAATATAAAGCAAACCAGGTTATGGATCAATCAACTTCACGGTTTCCATGACTTTTCAGAAAAAAACGAACTGGAGTGGGCTGTAGGATATAACAGGGTGAATGCAGATGAACCAAATCGTATTCGAAATGAAGTAAATATAGATGGAGAAGGTTTCGTTCAGTTAGGAAGAATGGGTGGTTTTCAACAGAGAAAATCTTCTCAAAAGATTGATGATTCCGAAATAAATGCATTCCTTAAAGATCGCTTCACGTTTCTCAAGGATGAGAACTTGAACAAGAACATTTTTATTGAAGCCGGTGGAAATTTCAGAAACAAACAAAGAGATTTCATTTCAAGGTTCTTTGGGGTTACTGAAAGGAATTATAATACTGTAAATCCATCTTCAATTGATAATCTTTCCGAAGCATTCCTACCAGAAAATTTTGATAATCTTAGATTCCGTAGCCTCTCTCCAGATGAGTACCAGGCGAGTCTTCAGTCTTATGGTGGATTTGCAAATTTTAACTTTGGGACCGGAAAATGGAATTTCAACGTAGGTGCAAGATATCAAAAAGATGAACTGGAGGTAGATTTTGAGGTAAACAACTACCCCTCAACGCTTCCTCAGTTTGCCAATAAATCGTATGACAATATTTATCCAAGCGTAAACCTGAGATACTCACCCAATGAAAATTCCAACATTAGGTTAGCAGCGAGTAAAACTATAACACTTCCGGAATTTAAAGAAATAGCTCCTTTTGAGTATGTATCTCAAACAGGACAGATTACCAGAGGTAACCCAGATCTTGAAGCTTCGAGGAATCTTAACCTGGATTTGAAATACGAATTTTTTCCAAGTGCAGGACAACTTATTTCCCTTACCGGATTTTACAAAAAAATTGATGACCCTATAAACAGAGTTCAGGACAGAGGGGCGGCAGGAGTATTTTCATACTTCAATGCCGGTGAGGAAGCGAATGTTTATGGAATTGAATTAGAAACCAAATTAGAGGTCATTGAAAATGATAATCCGGCTGGATTTGATTTTGAGGTCGGGTTTAATGCCTCCAGAATGTGGCATGAACAGGATCTTAAAGATGTCTATAGAGGTGGGACCTTTATAAGGACTTTCCAATACAATAATAAAACAGAAATCGGGCTCCAGGGAGCTTCCGACTGGATCTTTAACGGATCCCTTAATTTCTCTACTGAATCTCACAACCCATTCAGGGCCTCTATCGTAGGAAATTATGCCTCAGAAAAGATCTTTGCCCTTGGTGCTCCTGAAGTACAAACACAAACTGAGGTATTCTACAACGATGAAATCATTGAAAAAGGCTTCGTTACCCTTGATGTTATCATGAGTCAGGATTTCGGCGCGCATTGGGGATTACAATTTCGCGGACAAAACCTGCTGAACCCTGAAATTGAAAGAATTCAAAATATTAGACCAAGTTCAACAGGAGTGGAAAGTACACAAACTGTTAGATCTTACACCAGGGGTGCTGTATTGAGCCTTGGAATAAATTACACATTTTAATAATTGCATAGTCTTAACCATAAAAATTTAATTTCTAAACTAAACTTTGAAAACATGAAAAATCCAAAAACAATTTATCTAATGCTCTTCGCCTTATTAGGCTTAGTAGCTACGAGCTGTAGCGATGATGATGACAATCCTGTTGAACCGGTTGAACCGGGAGAAGAAACTAACCTGGTTGGAAATCTTGAAGAAGACCTCACGTTAGACCCTAATGAAACTTATTCCCTTACCGGGGTTTATTCTGTTGAAGATGGTGCCACCCTTACCATTCCTGCAGGAACTCAGATTGTAGCTGATACTGACGCTGATGATAATCCTGCAACCGGTGTTTACATCGTGGTTCAAAAAGGTGGAATGATAGATATCCAGGGAACAGCTTCAGCTCCGGTAGTAATGTCGGCAGCAAGTGGTGAAGCCGGTAGCTGGGGTGGACTTATCATTGCCGGTAATGCTCCTTCCACCGCTGGTGTAGATGCAACTGCCGAAGTCGGTGGAATTATTTACGGTGGAGACGATGCTTCAGACGATTCAGGTTCTATTAATTACTTAGTACTTTCTGATGCGGGAGCACAAATTAATGCCGATTCACAGTTTAATGGTTTGTCTTTATACGGAGTAGGTTCCGGAACTACCATCCAAAACATTGCGCTTTTAAATGGAGCTGATGACGGGGTAGAATTCTTTGGAGGAACAGTTTCTGCAACAAACATCTACCTGGAAAATAACGAGGACGATGCCGTAGACTGGACCGAAGGATGGAACGGAACCTTAAGCAATGTATACGTACTGCACACTATCGAGAATTTCTCTACTGCTATTGAAGCTGATAAAGTTAACGGTAATCCAACAATTGAAAATTTCACTGCTGTTTCCACTACAGGTGGTACTGCTCTACAATTTAAAGCACAAAGTGGTGCAACGATCACCGGACTTTCTCTTTCAGGATATGATACCGCATTAGACATTACAGAAGCCGGTAGAGAAGATCTTTCTGGCATTCAAATAGAAGGTGAAAATGCAGATCTAGATATGGATTATACTGCAGCACCAACAGTAGATGCCGCTACCTTCGATTGGGTAAGCAACCGCGGACAGGTTTCTGTACTTCCGGGAACCATCGGGTCTGACTATTCTCTTGAAGCAAACACTCAATATGTTATCAATGGAATTGTTTCTGTTGAAGAGGGCGCAACCCTTACAATTCCGGAAGGAGTAATAATCACTGCAAGAACTGAGGATGAAGATACAGAAGCTACTGAGGTTTACATTGTAGTACAAAGAGGAGCAATGATAGATATTCAGGGAACTGAAGATAATCCTGTAGTAATGAATTCAACTTCTGGAGAACCAGGAAGCTGGGGAGGCCTTGTAATTGCAGGAAATGCAGTTTCAACCGCCGGAGCTGGTGCTACTGCTGAAGTAGGTGGAATCATCTATGGTGGTGAAGATCCCGAAGATAATTCAGGTTCTATCCAGTATTTAATCCTTTCTGATGCAGGAGCTCAAATCAATGCGGAATCACAGTACAACGGACTTACTCTTTACGGTGTAGGGTCTGGAACAACCATCGAAAATGTTGCTATCTTAAACGGAGCAGATGACGGAGTGGAATTCTTCGGAGGTTCTGTATCTGCAACTAACCTTTACCTTGAGAATAATGAAGATGATGCAGTTGACTGGACCGAAGGATGGGACGGTAATATTACCAACACCTATGTAAACCACACTATCGAAAACTTCTCTACTGCTATTGAAGCTGATAAAGTGAACGGTAATCCAACTATCACGAATTTCACTGCTGTATCAACTACAGGTGGTACTGCCCTTCAATTTAAGGCACAATCTGGAGCCACTATTACCGGTCTTTCCCTTTCAGGATATGACACAAACATTGATATTACTGAAGACGGAAGAACAGATCTTTCAGGAATCCAAATCGAAGGAGAAGATGCCGATTTAGACGCTGCATACGATGCTGATGCAACTGTAGATGAAGGAATGTTTGGATGGGTGAGTGAAAACCTATAATAACATGAATTAGCCCAACTTTAAATTATTCAGATTTTCAGAACAAAGGCTGCCACTATAGGCAGCCTTTGTTTTTTAACATATTAGATACAATAAATCCATTTTTAACTTTTAAGTATAATTCTTTTGGTCTGATTTTTGAATTATTTGTTTTAACTTTGTTAATACAGATAACTGAAAATGAAACAACTCTACTTGTGTCTCTTATTATTTATTAGCCTGTCGTTCCTTCCGGAATCGGCTAATGCTCAGGTATCTAATGAAAACAAGCCCAGTGAAGCAACCATTGAGCAGCTTTCTATTTATCCAAACCCGGCTACCGGCGAAAAGGTCTATATTACCACCAAAACAAATCAACCCAAGAAAGTTGAGATCTTCAATGTCCTCGGAAAACCTGTTTTATCTACCAGCCTTTCCGGAACTGAACTAAATATATCATCACTTGAATCAGGCATTTACATCCTAAAGATCAAAGAAGGAAAGAATTCTGCCACGCGTAAACTGGTGATACGGTAAGTAAGAAAGCGGCACAGGCCGCTAATTTTTTGTCTTTTCCTTAAGCCCCTTCTCTTGCATAAGAGAAGAGACATCCTTTAACTTTTTTCTACCTTTGTTTTCCATTTCTTAATCAATGCGAGATACAAACAAGATTTTTTCTATTTCAGATGCAGAAAATTTCCGGAAAGTAGCACTGGAGGTTTTTCGGTTTCAGTATGAGAACAATAAGGTCTACCGTCAATTCTGCAGGTTACTGAATAAAGATCCTGAGCTTATAAAATCACTGGAAGAAGTTCCGTTTTTACCCATTGAATTCTTTAAAACACAGGAGGTTATTTCTTCTGAAGACCCTGTAGAAATCATCTTTACCAGTAGCGGAACAACCGGAAGCCAAACAAGTAGACACATGGTTACAAACCTGGAAATATATCGAAAAAGCTTTAGAAAAGGATTCCAAACCTTCTACGGTAACATTGAAGAATTTGCTGTTCTGGCTTTGCTCCCCTCCTACCTCGAAAGAGAAGGCTCTTCTTTGATATACATGGTGCAGGATCTCATCGAAAACAGTAAAAATCCCCATAGCGGATTCTATCTGAATGATCTGGAGGCTCTAAGAGAAAAACTGGTCCAACTGGATCAAAAAGGCCAGAAAGTATTGCTAATAGGTGTTTCCTTTGCTCTTCTGGATCTTGTGGAAAAACACCCCTTTCAACTGAGAAATACTGTGATCATGGAAACCGGTGGCATGAAAGGTCGCAGAAAAGAAATGATTAGAAAAGAGTTACATCAAATCTTAGCCGACGGATTTGGTGTGAAGAAAATCCACAGTGAGTATGGAATGACCGAACTTCTTTCCCAGGCTTACTCCCGGGGCGACGGAGTTTTTGATTGTCCGCCATGGATGAAGATACTTATCCGTGATCCTGAAGATGCCCTGCAGATACTTCCAAAGGGAAAAAACGGCGGACTCAATGTCATCGATTTGGCCAATATTAATTCCTGTTCCTTTATTGCAACTCAGGATTTGGGAAAAGAAACTGAAAACGGAAAAGTGGAGATTTTGGGAAGATTTGATAACAGCGATATCCGGGGCTGCAACTTAATGGTGTTGTAAATTATTTTTCTTTCAAAAGATTCAGGACCAGTGTTTAAGATGCTTCCCAGCGGGATTTAGGATTCCGAAAAAAATATAAAAAACTTTTGTAATTCCTGTAAGGTCACTCTTATATAACCGACTTAAGTTTCGGTTAGATTATGTATTTCATAATTGGTTGGTTAGTTAGAAACCCCCTTCGCCCTCTAAGGCAAGGGGGTTTTTTAATTTAAACCACTCTTAGAATATAGGTATTCCTCTTTCCTTTATTAATGATGACATATTTGTCGTTCAAAAGGTCTTGCGTGGTGATTTGGTAATCTTCGGTTACCTTCTCTTTATTGACTGAAACAGAATTTTCTTTTAAAGCTCTTCTCGCTTCTCCGTTAGATTTCAGAAAATCGGTTTTTGCCGAAAGTGCTGCGATCATATCCAGTCCGGCTTCAATTTCAGATCTTTCTATTTCTGCCTGTGGCACTCCTTCGAACACATCTAAAAAGGTAGCTTCGTTCAGGTTTTTCAAATCCTCTGCTGTACTTTTTCCGAATAAAACTTCCGATGCTTTTACTGCATTATCAAAATCTTCACGAGAATGGACCATTACAGTAATTTCTTCTGCCAGTGTTTTCTGAAGCTGGCGTAAATGCGGAGCTTCTTTATGCTGCGCCACCAAATTTCCGATTTCTTCCTTAGGCAAAAAGGTGAAAATCTTGACAAATCTTTCGGCATCCTCATCGCTGGTGTTCAGCCAGTACTGATAGAATTTATATGGCGAAGTCCGGTTTGGATCAAGCCAGATATTCCCCGATTCGGTTTTCCCGAATTTGGTTCCGTCGGCTTTGGTGATCAACGGGCAGGTAAGCGCATAGCCTTTTCCGTCCCCTATTCTTCGGATTAATTCAGTTCCCGTAGTAATATTCCCCCACTGGTCACTTCCTCCCATTTGCAGGGTGCAATTCTGATTTCTGTACAAATGCAGAAAATCATATCCCTGCACCAGTTGATACGTAAATTCTGTAAAAGACATTCCTTCCGAAGCATCTGAAGACAAACGCTTCTTCACAGAATCTTTAGACATCATATAATTGACCGTAATGTGTTTTCCCACATCCCTGATAAAATCAAGAAAAGAGAAATTTTTCATCCAGTCATAGTTATTCACTAAAACTGCCGCATTTTGAGCATCGCTCTCGAAATCCAGAAATTTTGCAAGCTGGGCTTTTAACGCATTCTGGTTATGGAGCAAAGTAGCTTCATCCAGTAAATTTCTTTCATTTGATTTTCCTGAAGGATCCCCAATCATTCCCGTTGCACCCCCAACAAGGGCTACAGGTTTATGCCCGCATAATTGAAAATGCCGAAGCATCATTACTCCCACCAAATGTCCTATATGAAGAGAATCTGCCGTGGGATCAATACCAACATAGGCAGATCGCAGGCCTTCCTGCAAGTGCTCTTCGGTACCGGGCATTACATCGTGCAACATTCCCCTCCAGGTGATTTCTTCTACAAAATTTTTATCCATAATACTGTATTTGTGTAAAAAAACAGCTGTAAAGATACCATAAAGCTGCATTTTTCCTAAGTGGATTTAGCTATATTTACCAGATGATTTTAGTTACCGGAGGCACAGGTTTGGTAGGTTCTCATTTACTCCTCGATTTGGTAAAATCGGGAGAAAAAGTGCGGGCAATTCATAGAAAAAGCAGCGACTTAGAGGCTGTTAAAAAAGTATTTTCTTTTGAACATTCAAATGAAGTAGCCCATAAATTCTTTCGGCAGATTGAATGGATGGAAGCAGACCTCAACGATATTCCGGCTCTTGAAAAAGCATTTTCGGGAATTCATCTGGTTTATCATTGTGCCGCCCTCGTTACCTTCGATCCTTCAGCATATCAAAAACTCCGGAAAGCCAATATAGAAGGCACTGCCAACATTGTTAATTTCTGTATTAAGAACAAAATTCAAAAGCTGTGTTACGTAAGCTCCATAGCCACTTTTGATAAAAAACCCGGTGAAAATATCATTTCCGAATCCTCGACGTGGAACAAGGAAGAAGAGCACAGCATGTATGCGATCACAAAGTATGGCGCCGAGATTGAAGTATGGCGTGCCAGCCAGGAAGGAGTTCCTGTAGTGATTGTAAATCCGGGAGTGATCATTGGGCCCGGCTTCTGGAACTCGGGCGGCGGCGAATTGTTTAAAAAGGTAAACGAGGGATTAAAATATCATTTCCCGAAAGTCACCGGATTTGTAGGTGTGTACGATGTGGTAAAAATAATGCAGCAGCTAATGAATTCTTCTATTGTGAACGAAGAGTTTATTCTTGTTTCAGAAAATCTTTCTTTTCGGAAAATCATCAACATGACTGCCAGATCTCTGGGAAAATCTGAACCCTCTAAGGAATTAAAGCCCTGGATGGTCTTCGTTGGATGGATTTCGGAAAAATCTTTAAGCTTATTCGGAAGAAAGAGGAGGCTTACCCGCCAATCCATAAAAGGATTGTACGAAGAGTCATATTATTCCAGCGACAAGATCAAAGAACAAATGGACGCTGAATTTGAGCGTATGGAGCCTGTAATTGAACGGACAGGGAAAATTTTTAGAAAGAAGAATCCCGCCTGATGATTCCCTGCCGTCTTGGAGCTTCCGGAAGAATCCTTCCAAAAGTATCGGGGATGATGGAATCCAGAGTTCTTCGTCCCGGCACCTCTTCTTCAATGATAGTGTCTCCTCTGGCGCGCCTGGCTTCTACCAGGGAATCCCTTTCTTTCTCCTCCAGCTCTCTGATGCTATCGTAATGCGTTTTTAGCGTTTCCAGGCTATCTTTCACTTTTTCATAGATCCTCTGGTACACCACATAATTTTCGGAGTAGTAATTATTACTGCTGGCAAATCTCGCACTGTCAATATCAAATTTCTTCCACAAGTATTCATCCGGTTTGATCCCCTTCCGTTCCAGCTCCTGCCTGTTATAACTACGGGCGCCCTGCATCAGCGACATTTCGGTTAAGACATTTACCATTTTATCTTCAGGAATAAGATCTTCCGGTTTTTCTGTCCGCTCAATGTCCTGGCAGGAAGTAATCAACAACAAACAAATTGCTATGAAGGTAAAATATTTCATATTATCTGTCAAACGTAAGTCTTTCTGCTTTCTGAAATCCGTTGAACTGAAAGTTCTTATAAACGAGATTTCCATTTACAAAAGTATGAGTTACTCTTGATTTAAAAGTAGTACCCTCAAACGGAGACCAGCCACATTTATAAATAGTATTGTTTGGCTGCACTGCCCATGGCGCATTCAAATCCACGATCACAAGATCTGCTTTGTAACCCTCCCTGATAAATCCGCGTTTCTCAATCTGAAATAAAATAGCGGGATTATGGCACATTTTCTCTACTATTTTCTCTAAAGAAATTTTTTCCTGATGATACATTTGCAGTAGTGCAGGTAGTGCATGTTGCACCAATGGCCCGCCACTTGGAGCTTTGGTGTATACGTTCTTCTTTTCCTCCTTGGTATGCGGTGCATGATCTGTCGCGATCACATCGATTCGATCTTCCAACAGACCTTTTAACAGTGCCTCCTGATCTTTTTTAGTTTTAACAGCAGGATTCCACTTTATAAAAGTCCCTTTCTTGGCGTAATCCTGATCGTTAAACCAAAGGTGATGAATACATACCTCGGCAGTGATCTTCTTATCTTTTAATGGCTTTTTGTTATCAAAAAGCTTTAATTCTTTGGCGGTGGATATATGAAAAACATGCAGTTTGGCACCTGTCTTTTTTGCCAGGGCCACAGCTTTGGAAGAAGAAATATAACAAGCTTCCTCACTTCTTATTTTTGGGTGCAGTTCAATGGGAATATCCTCTCCATATCGTTCTACACATTCCTTTAAATTTCTCTGGATTGTTTCTTCGTCCTCACAATGGGCGGCGATCATTACAGGAGATTCCTGAAATATTTTTTCAAGCACCTTTTCATCGTCCACCAGCATATTTCCTGTAGATGAACCCAGGAACAATTTCAATGCAGCAGTTGTTTTAGGATCAATCTTTTTGATTTCCTCCAGGTTATCATTGGTACCTCCAAACATGAAAGAATAGTTAGCATAAGAAGATTCTTCTGCAATTTTAAATTTTTCTTCAAGCAGTTCAACAGTGGTAGTTTGTGGCTGAGTATTGGGCATTTCAATGAAAGAGGTGATTCCCCCTGCAACGGCAGCTTTAGAGCCTGTTTCTATAGTCTCCTTATGTGTAAGCCCCGGCTCCCTAAAATGAACCTGATCATCAATGAGACCTGGCAACACATAATTCCCTTCTGCATCAAAAATCTTCAAATCGGGTGATTTGGCACTTATACTATCGGCAATTTCTGTAATTACACCATCTTCAATAAAAATATCCCCCTCTTTTATGGTTCCTTCGTTTACTATGCGCGCATTTTTTATTAGTACCTTCTTCATTATATACTCATCTTGTTAAACAGACTTTTAAACTTCATTTTTACCACTCCAAAAACGGCTTCCCAAATAATAGAGCCACTCATTTTAGAAGTTCCCCGTGTTCTATCTGTAAAGATCACCGGCACCTCCAATATTTTCATTTTCAACAAGTACGCCTTAAATTTCATTTCTATCTGAAAGGCATACCCTATAAATTGTATGTTCTCCAGGTTTATTCTTTCAAGCACCTTTCTTCTGTAACAAACAAATCCGGCAGTGGTATCATAAATAGGCATAGCCGTTATGAATCTCACATATCTTGAAGCCAGCCACGACAACAAAACACGGCTCATTGGCCAGTTTACAACATTCACTCCGGTTTTATACCGGGAACCGATAGCTACATCTGCCTGCCTTTTTTTGCAGGCATTGTACAGCCTAATAAGATCATTGGGGTTATGTGAGAAATCGGCATCCATCTGGAAGATATATTCATATCCTCTTGGGAGTACCCATTTAAAACCGAAGATATAAGCAGTACCCAATCCCGATTTTTCTTTCCTTTCCTGTAAAAAAAGCTGATCCCCAAACTCTTTTTGCAGCAATTTTACTGTGGCAGCGGTTCCGTCAGGAGAACCGTCATCTACTACTAAAATATGAAAATTGCGTTGCAGAGAAAACACATTTCTAATTAATCGTTCAATGTTTTCGTTTTCGTTGTAGGTGGGTATTATCACAATCCCATCTGGCATACAATATCTTTTGCGCAAATGTAACTATTTTTAATGTCTACATTTTATTTTTAGGGGTTCTTTTCATCGTTTAAATTTTACCTTTGTAGAAAAATTACAGAGGTTGGAGATTATAGAAAGATTCACAGTTTCACAAGACTGGATAACGATACTGCTCGTTGCTGCCTTCCTGTTGCTTGTAGCTGCTAAATATACGTTCCCTCACAGGTTTGCAGATTTCGCCATGCTGTTTGCCACTAATAAATATTTGTTGTTACAGGGGAAGGAATCAAAGATTTTCCACCCTTTTAATGTGCTCCTTTTTACAGTAAATGTCATCTCGGTAGCATTGTTTATTTATATCTTCTACCAGACTTTTGTCACTTCGGAAATCGCCCGGCCAAAAATTCTATTTATAAGAATAGCCACCGCATATGCCGCTTTTGTGCTCCTAAAATTCTCTTTTGAAAAGATACTGGCCAACATTATTTCCTTCGACAGGGAAATAAACTATTATCTGTTCTACAAACTCAGTTACCGCAATTTCATAACATTGGTGCTGCTTCCCGTAAATATTATCTTCATTTATGTATGGGAGCCCAGTGTCCTAGCGATTTATATCTGCCTCGGAATCATTTTACTCATCAACATTATTACCCTGTTCGGAATATTTCGAAAAAATCAGCAGCAGATAATGAAGCATTCGTTTTATTTTATTTTGTATCTTTGCGCTCTCGAAATTGGACCGTATTATATTTTGTATAAGCTAATTACAAATAGGTAAGGTTGTAAAAAGAAAACGTTTATGAAAGTGAAGACAATTTTGGTTTCTCAGCCAGAACCTAAGGTTGAAAATTCCCCCTATTTTGAACTTGAGGAAAAACAAAAAGTGAAAATCGATTTTATACCTTTTATCCACGTAGAAGGGGTTTCATCCAAAGATGTGAGACAACAAAAAATTGACCTTGCCAATTACACTGCCATTATTTTAACCAGCAGAAATTCTGTTGATCACTTCTTCAGAATTGCTGATGAAATGCGTTTTAAGGTACCCGATACTTTAAAATATTTTTGCCAAAGTGAAGCGGTAGCGTATTATCTTCAAAAATACGTTGTGTACAGAAAGCGGAAGATCTATGTTGGAAAACGTAATTTTGCCGAGCTTTCCCCACTAATCAAAAAGTATAAAAACGAAAAATTCTTACTCCCCTCTTCAGATATGCTGAAGCCCGATGTTCCCAAGACATTGAACAAACTGGGAGTTGACTGGAAAAAAGCGACATTTTACAAAACTGTTGTAAGTGACCTTTCTCATTTAAGAGAAGTGTTTTATGACGTGCTCGTGTTTTTTAGTCCAAGCGGGATCAAATCTTTGTTTGAGAATTTCCCGGATTTTGAACAAAAAAACACCCGGATTGCTGTTTTCGGAAACACCACGGTAAAAGCTGCTAAAGAACACGGATTAACGGTGAACATACAGGCACCTACACCCGAGACTCCTTCCATGACCATGGCTCTTGAAAAGTACATCAAGGAAATGAACAAAAAGCATCCTTAATCCCAAAAGTATATTAAAACAGAAATCCCGCAATTGCGGGATTTTCTGTTTTAATTCGTAGCCTTAAGCTTTAGATTTTTGGTGCTCCGGCCATAATTTCTTTATTGGCCATTTTTTCATACTTCGCAAAGTTGTCATTAAAAGATTTGGCCAGCGTTTTCGCCTTTCTATCATAAGCTTCCCTGTCCTGCCAGGTAGACCTTGGATTCAGCACCTCGGAAGGTACATTCTTACATTCGGCAGGCATCGCCAAACCAAACACAGGATGTTGCTCAAAGGAAACGTCCTCCAGGTCACCCCGTAAAGCTGAATTGATCATAGCCCGGGTATACTTTAATTTCATCCTGGAGCCTATCCCATAAGGCCCGCCAGTCCAACCGGTGTTTACCAGCCATACATTCACATTATTTTCCTTCATTTTTTCACTCAGCATTTCGGCATATCTGGTAGGATGCAGCGGCATAAACGGTGCTCCAAAACAAGCAGAAAAACTTGGGACCGGCTCATCAATTCCGGCTTCTGTCCCGGCTACTTTGGCTGTATAACCACTAATAAAATGGTAAGCTGCCTGCCCCGGAGTAAGTTTACTAATTGGAGGCAGTACTCCAAAAGCATCTGCGGTTAAGAAAAAGATGTTTTTGGGATTTTCCCCAACAGAAGGATTTCTAATATTGTCAATATGATGAATAGGATAACTCACCCTGGTATTTGGAGTGATCGAAGTATCGCCAAAATCCACGTTCCCATTTGCATCAAGGATCACATTTTCCAGGATCGCTCCGGGTTTGATCGCCCTGTAGATATCCGGTTCATTTTCTTCCGTTAGATTGATGACTTTGGCGTAACAGCCACCTTCAAAGTTGAAGACTTTATTTTCTCTGGTCCATCCATGCTCATCATCTCCAATTAATTTACGGCTGGGATCTGCAGAAAGAGTGGTCTTTCCTGTACCCGATAATCCGAAGAAAATGGCAGTATCATCATCATCTCCCACATTTGCAGAACAATGCATGGGCAACGTATCCTTTTGAGTAGGAAGAATAAAATTTAAAGCAGAAAAAATCCCTTTCTTGATCTCCCCGGTGTATCCGGTTCCGCCTATTAGAGCTATTTTTTTCTTGAAATTAAGAATAGCAAAATTATGCTGCCGCGTCCCGTCTACTTTGGGGTCTGCTTCAAACCCTGGGGCATTTACCACCAGCCATTCTTCTTTAAATGTTTCCAGTTCTTCCTTTTCAGGACGCAAAAACATATTATAAGCAAACATATTGGACCATGGATATTCATTAATCACCCGTATGTTCATCCTGTATTTCTCATCTGCTCCTGCAAAAGAATCCCTTACGTATATTTCTTTTTCAGAAAGATAGTCGGTCACCTTTTCATAGAGAGCATCAAATTTCCCGGCGTCAAAAGGAATGTTGATGTCACTCCACCAAACATCATCCTGGGTAATTTCATCTTTCACAATGAATCTGTCTTTCGGGCTACGGCCGGTGAATTCCCCGGTATTAACAGCCAAAGCTCCCGAACTGGTTTTTACTCCCTGCCCCTTCTCTATCGTAGCTTCCTGAAGTTCTTCAGGAGACAGCTGATAATGAGCCGTGGCATTCTTAATTCCATACTTCTCTAACGCAATCGTTTTCGTAATTTGTGTGTTTGCCAACATAAAATATAAGGTTGTGTGTTTATATTAGGTCAACAAATGTAGAAAACTCCGAATGATAATAGGAAATGCGAGCTTGTTTTATTTCTTTTTTAACTTAAAAAAAGAAATAAATAACACTATCCACGCGGCGATCATTAATGTCCCTCCCAGGGGTGTGGTCAAAGCAATTACAGTAAAATCAAATGAAGTGAGGGAATTTGTAGCCAAAAGATATATAGAACCGGAGAAAAGAATCACCCCTACAATTGTTAAATAAAAACAAATATTTTTCGCCTTTTCAGATATTCCTGTAAAAATCCCCAGAAACAACAAAAATAAACCACTGTACATCTGGTACTTAACCCCGGTTTCAAAAGTAATCCTCTGATCCGGTGTGAGGTAAGGTTTTAAGCCGTGAGCAGCAAAAGCACCTAAAATTATTGCGATAAGGCCTAAAAAAGCGCCGGTAATGAAAACCTCCTTCTTCATAGTTTATTTTTTAAGATGCGAACATTTAAGTACATTCGTTGTAATGTATTTTTCTACAAAATTAAAACAAGTTATTGCTTATGCGAAATATTCTTATCGTTGGTGCAGGAAAATCTACCGGAATTCTCATTAATTACCTTCTGAAAAAAGCGGAGTCCGAAAATTTATTTATCACCATTGGAGATCTCATTAAGAAAAATGCTGAAAGAATAGCCGGAAATCATCCCCGCTCAAAAGCAGTTCATTTAGATATCTTCAAAAAAGAAGAAAGAGAGCAGGCGGTACAGTCAGCAGATCTTGTCATCTCCATGCTTCCGGCACGATTTCATATTGAAGTTGCCAAAGATTGTTTAAGGTTTGGGAAGAATATGGTCACGGCCTCTTATATCAGCGATGAAATGGCTTCGCTCGATGAGGAGGTGAAGAAGAAAGGGCTTGTTTTCATGAATGAGATTGGGGTAGATCCCGGGATTGACCACATGAGTGCCATGCATGTGATTGACCGCATACGGGACAACGGCGGAAAATTACTTCTTTTTGAATCTTTTACCGGCGGACTGGTAGCCCCCGAGAGTGATACAAACCTTTGGAATTATAAGTTCACCTGGAACCCCCGGAACGTGGTGGTCGCCGGCCAGGGCGGTGTAGCCAAATTCCTTCAGGAAGGAAAATTCAAGTATATTCCATACAACAGATTATTCCGAAGAACCGAATTTTTAGAAATTCCGGATTACGGAAAATTTGAAGTCTACGCTAATAGAAATTCGCTTAAATACAAAAGCATTTACCAACTGGATGATGTATTGACCCTTTACCGCGGAACCATAAGGCGGGTTGGTTTCAGCAAAGCCTGGAATATGTTTGTACAACTGGGAATGACCGATGATAGTTATACCATGGAAAATTCCGCAGCGATGAGTTACCGGGATTTTGTGAATTCCTTCCTTCCCTATTCCCCAACAGATTCTGTAGAATTGAAATTTCGTCATAACCTGAAAATAGATCAGGATGATATTATGTGGGAAAAACTGCTGGAACTTGATCTTTTTAATGACAATAAAAAAGTGGAACTGGAAAATGCCACTCCTGCACAAATCCTTCAAAAGATATTAATGGAAAAATGGACCCTGGCAGAAGACGATAAAGATATGATCGTGATGTACCATAAGTTCGGCTATGAGATGAATGGCGAAAGAAGGCAAATTGATGCGACGATGGTAAATATTGGTAAGAACCAGAACGAGACGGCAATGGCCAGAACCGTAGGCCTTCCTGTTGGGATTGCTGCTTTAAAAATCCTTAATGGCAACATTACAACTCCGGGGGTTCAGCTTCCCATCACTAAAGAAGTTTACGAACCTATCCTGAAAGAACTGGAAGAAAACGGAATCCATTTTAGGGAAGAAGAAAAAGATTATCATGGCTATAATCCATTTGGAGTCGTTGGAAATTAACCCTGGCCCAACTCACAACAAGCCAGGCCTATCATCATTTCAGAAAAATGTTATTTAACACCACAACATTATGATTTTTTCTTTGGAATAAGTCTAAATAAGATTATTTTTGTGCTGTAAATGAACCTACTCTATAAATCATATTACTATTCCTCCTACCAGTGTGACAACAAGAGGTGCTTCTTTGTGGACTTTGGAGAAAAGCCTGTAAAGCTTAGCTTTTGTCAGCTATTAGCTCTTCGGCAAAAGGTCAATTCCATCGATTTGAATGCTCATTTTGACAGCAACTTCAATGCTCACGGAATAGAGATTCTATCCCTGTGCAACCGGGAACATATCCTCATTTTAGATACCCTTCAGGTCATAGATCTTAAACAGCTTATAAAAGCAACCTTTGGAATGTTGGAGTTAAATGCTCTGGTCGCACAAACTTTATAGTCTTTCAAAAGAATTAGACTGCTTCTAAATTGGGCTTACCGTAAGGATAAGACCTGACTTTTCATTACTTTTATAAAAAAGAAGCATAATGAAAGATCTGGTAAGACAAAAAATAAGTATAAATGTAGATATCATGGATCTGTTAAACCAACAGATCACCAAGGAAGCGCATTCCTCATCGGCTTATCTCGCTATGGCCTCCTGGTGTGACCAGAACGGTCTTAATTACAGCGCCGATTTTTTCTACAAACAATCTGAAGAAGAACGTGAGCACATGCTTAAGATCTTCAAATTCATAAATGACAATGGCGGTACGGCTTATTCTCCGGAAGTGAAAAGTGTAATGCATGAATTTAATTCCCTGCAGGAGATTTTTGAATCGGCATTGGATCAGGAAATAGAAATTACAAAATCCATTCATAATATCGTGTTCAAAGCCAGAAAGGTCCAGGATCTTTCTTCGGAATACTTCCTACAGTGGTTCATCAATGAACAAATGGAAGAAGAACAAAAAATGCGCAGGATTCTTGAGCTTTTTGACCTCATGGGAACCGATGGGATTGCATTGAAATTAATAGATGAAAGAGTAAAGGATATCTAAAGATATCGAAAACATTAGAAAGTAAAAGGACGCCCGTGGCGTCCTTTTTTAATATCTGCAAGAGAGAGAATTAATCTCTTCCTAAATATATGCTTAAGAAATAAAGTAAGGTTGCTAAAGATCCAATGGCAGCAACAACATAGGTACGGGCAGCCCATTTCAGGGAATCTTCCGCAGCTGCGTGCTCCTTTGAATTCAGCATATTTCCTGTCTCCAGCCACACCAAGGCACGTTTACTGGCATCATACTCCACCGGAAGGGTCACAAAACTAAAAAGCGTACCCATTCCATAAAGAATGATACCTACTAATAATACAGTTTGCCCTATTCCAACAGAAACCATGGTCATTAAAATTAATCCTCCCATGATTGCCCATTGTGAAAAACGTGATGCCACACTTACTACCGGCACCAGCTTACTTCGCATTTGCAGCCAGCTGTAGGCATTTGCGTGCTGAATGGCATGTCCACATTCATGTGCGGCAACAGCAGCCGCAGCAGCGTTCCGCTGCGTGTATACAGATTCACTTAAATTTACCGTTTTTTTGGCGGGATTATAATGATCTGTAAGCATCCCCGGTGTGGAAATAACCTTTACATCATTAATTCCGTTATCACGAAGCATTTTTTCTGCGATTTCTTTACCGCTCATCCCGTTTTGAAGATGCACCTTAGAGTAATGCTTAAACTTACTCTTCAGCTTATTGCTCACATAAAGGCTCACTACAAAAATAAGCCCGGCAATAATATAATATCCCATCATAGTTTTTAAAGATTTAGTTACAAATGTATAAACAAAAATCCAGCCAAATTAACGGAATATGACACCACAGAAGTAAGATTTTCAACTATAGGCCTCTTCCCACCCAAAGGCTTCTGCTATAGGTTGATATACTATTTTACCTTTTATAATATTTAGACCTTTGCTTAAAGCTAAATCCTTTTCACAGGCCATCATCCATCCCAATTCAGCTAATTTTAGCACATAAGGCAACGTAACGTTAGTAAGGGCAACAGTAGATGTATGAGGCACAGCACCCGGCATATTAGCAACACAATAATGTACCACATCATCTATAATATAAACAGGATCCTGATGTGTGGTAGGCCTCGTAGTTTCAAAGCATCCACCCTGATCTACTGCAACATCTACTAGCACCGTTCCCGGCTGCATCTCCTTAAGCATATCACGTGTGATTAATTTGGGAGCTTTTGCCCCGGCAATTAATACACCCCCCACAATAAGGTCGTGAGTTTTAATATGCCTCCTTATATTATATTCATTAGAAAACTCGGTTACCACATGGCTCGGCATAATATCATTTACATACCTCAACCTATCCATATTTACATCAAGGATCGTGACATGAGCCCCCAACCCAGCTGCCATTTTTGCAGCCTGTATACCCACTGTTCCAGCACCTAATACCAGCACTTTTCCCGGGGCAACTCCGGGAACCCCCCCAAGCAGAATACCTTTTCCTTTCACCGGTTTTTCCAGATACCTTGCTCCCTGCTGAATGGCCATTCGCCCGGCAACTTCAGACATTGGAGTAAGCAACGGCAACATTCCGTTGGAACCCTGTACCGTTTCATAAGCGATACATACAGATTTACTCTCTATCATTGCTTCGGTTAGTTTTTGATCTGAAGCAAAGTGAAAATATGTGAATACCACCTGATCCTCTTTGATGAGGGAATATTCTTCCGGAATTGGCTCTTTTACCTTTACGATCATTTCAGCTACAGCATAAACTTCCTCCATTGATGGAAGAATAGTAGCACCGGCAACTTCATAATCTTCATCCTTGAATCCGCTGCCTTCTCCTGATGTAGTCTGCACAAAGACCGAATGACCTTTTTTAGTTAACTCGAGAACACCGGCCGGTGTCATCCCAACCCGGCTTTCATTGTTTTTAATTTCCTTAGGAACTCCTACTTTCATATTCTTAAATTTTAGTTCCTAAAGAAAAATAATAAAAATAATAAAAGGGGTAACTGCTATCAATTTTAACAATTACCCCTTCTACACCCATAATTTTATGGGGTCTAAATTACAATATTTACAATTTTTCCAGGAACTACAATCACTTTTTTGGGAGTTGCCCCCAAAAGTTGTTTTTTAGTCCTTTCGTCGTTCATTACTTTTTCCTGAATTTCATCTTTAGATAAATCCAACGGAAGTTCCATCGTAAACCTCATCTTTCCGTTAAAGGAAACAGGATATTCTTTGGTGCTTTCCACCAGGAATTTTTCTTCGTAAACGGGATAGGATGCAGTTGTCACTGATTCCTTATGGCCGAGTTTCTTCCATAATTCCTCGGCTATATGCGGCGCATACGGCGCAATTAATACTGCCAGAGGCTCTAAAACGTCCCGCTGATTGCATTTTTGCGCCGAAAGTTCATTCACACAAATCATAAATGTGGAAACTGAAGTATTAAAGCTGAAAGTCTCGATATCTTCAGTTACCTTTTTGATGGTTTTATGTAATGTTTTCAAAGAATCGGCGGAAGCTTTTTCTTCTGAAACAGAAAACTCTTCTTCTTCTCTGGAGGCTGCGGAATGATACAGCTTCCATAGCTTTTTCAGGAAGTTATGGACTCCGGTGATCCCGGCGGTATTCCAGGGCTTTGCCTGTTCCAGCGGACCTAAGAACATTTCGTACATCCTCAAGGTGTCGGCTCCATAATCTTCACAAATGTCATCGGGATTGACCACATTGTACTTGGATTTGGACATTTTTTCGACTTCCCTTCCAACTACATATGTTCCGTCTTCCTCCGTGATAAATTCGGCGTCTTTAAATTCCGGACGCCATGCTTTGAAGCTCTCGATATCAAGTTCATCTGAGAAATTGACTAAAGAAACATCAACATGAATGGGGGAGTATCTCACCGTAACTCCCGTATGCCGTTTTAACACCCTTTTTTTATCAAAAAACTTATGAAGAATAGAAAATCGACCTATATCCAGATAATCTCCTCTCAAATTCTCTTCTACAGAACTTCCAAATAACATATTTTTAGAAACTATCTTGACACCAAATTCCTTTATAGCTTCTAAAATTTTGGCTTCTTCAGATTCCGATAATGATCCTTCAACTAGATTATAAACATTTCTATCGAATTCTAGAAAAACTCGGTAAACAAAAGCACTTTGTCCCAAAATCATCCCCTGATTAATCAGCTTTTTAAAAGGCTCTTCAACCGTAAGAAATCCTCTATCCTTTAGCAGTTTTGTCCAGAATCTGGAATACAACAGGTGTCCAGTGGCATGTTCGCTTCCACCGATATATAAATCCACGTTTTCCCAGTATTCCTGAGCTTCCGGGGAAACGAACCGCTCCTCATTATGTGGATCCATATATCTGAAAAGGTACCAGCTACTTCCTGCCCAACCCGGCATCGTATTCAGCTCCAGCGGAAAAACAGATTTATGATCGATTTCCTCATTTTCTATCACTTCATTCTTCTTCGTGTCCCACGCCCATTTCGAAGAGTTTCCTAATGGCGGTTCCCCGGTTTCTGTCGGAAGGTATTTTTCCACTTCCGGAAGGCGGATCGGCAAATGTTGCTCGTCGATCATCTGCGGCATTCCGTTTACGTAATACACCGGAAATGGCTCTCCCCAATACCGCTGACGGGAGAAAACGGCGTCTCTTAGCCTGTAATTGATTTTACCTTTTCCCAAACCGATTTCTTCGAGTTTCTCAATCGCAGCTTTTAGTGCCTTTTTGTAAGGCATCCCACTAAGAAATCCGGAATTTGCGATTACAGTCCCATCTTTCCCGGAATGTGCTTCTTCAGAAATATTTCCATTTTCAAAAATGTTTTTGATTTCGGGCATTCCTTTTTGTCCGGCGAAATGTTTAGCAAAATCATAATCCCGCTGGTCACCGCAGGGAACGGCCATTACAGCTCCGGTTCCATAGCCCGCCAACACATAATCTCCAATCCAGATGGGCACCGGCTCTTTAGTAAATGGATGTTCTGCATAGGCCCCTGTAAAAACTCCGCTGATGTTTTTCACATCTGCCATACGTTCACGTTCGCTTCGCTTTGCACTGGCCGCTACATACGCCTCTACTTCCTCTTTTTGTTCCGCAGTGGTGATTTTCGAAACCAAGTCATGCTCCGGAGCTAGCGTCATAAATGTCACTCCGTAGATGGTGTCGGGTCGGGTGGTGAATACCGAGATCCCCCTATCCCCCGAAGGGAAAGGTTGGGGATGGGATGAGTCACGTTCTTTCGAGGGCAATAGGCGGAAAGTTACCATCGCCCCCACCGATTTCCCAATCCAGTTGCGCTGACTTTCCTTTAAACTCTCTGTCCAGTCTATTTGGTTGAGTCCTTGCAGCAATCGTTCTGCATAAGCTGAAATCCGCATACTCCACTGGGTCATTTTCTTTCGCACTACAGGATAGCCCCCGCGTTCAGAAACTCCGTTGACAATTTCGTCGTTGGCCAACACAGTTCCCAACTGTGGGCACCAGTTAACTTCGGTTTCAGCGAGGTAGGTAAGTCTATACTTCAGTAGTTGCTCTTGTTTTTCTTCAGAAGTAAAAGAATTCCATTCCTCTGCAGAAAAATCCTGCACATCATGATCACAGGTAGCTTTTACCTTAAGACTCCCTTCCGAAGAAAATATTTCTTCAAGTTCAGAAATGGCACGTGCTTTTTGAGCTTCTTCATCATACCAGGAGTCAAACAACTGGATAAATATCCATTGAGTCCATTTGTAATAATCGGAATCACTGGTGCGGACTTCCCTGCTCCAGTCGAATGAAAATCCCATTTTATCAAGCTGCTCCCTGTACCGATTGATATTTTGCTCTGTAGTAACTGCAGGGTGTTGCCCTGTTTGGATGGCATACTGCTCTGCCGGCAACCCAAAACTATCATACCCCTGTGGATGCAGCACATTAAATCCTTTGTGGCGTTTGTACCTCGCATAGATATCACTGGCAATATATCCCAGCGGATGCCCCACGTGCAAACCTGCGCCCGACGGATAAGGAAACATATCCAGAACGTAGTATTTAGGTTTATCAGAATCATTTGAGGCTTTGAACGTTTGGTTTTCTGCCCAGTACTTTTGCCAGTCGGCTTCTATTTTGTTGAAGTTATAACTCATTTCTGATGTTTATTCTAGGGTATTTGTAAGGTAAAACCTCCTGAAACAGTTCAGGAAAGGGCAAAAATACGTTTAATGTACGAAAGTGAAAAGTTTGAACGTTTTAAAGAATGGGATTGATTTACTTTCTTATTTTTACACAAATTTCTTGAAGCTATTCTATGAGTTCATCTTTTGAAAGGTATCAAAAACGACGTTTGGTTTCCTCCTATTTTTCGGTTGTCATAAGTATTGCATTGGTGCTGTTTTTAATGGGATTATTGGGCTTGCTGGTGCTAAACACCAAAAAAATAGCCGATCATTTCAAGGAGCAGATCGCCCTTACTATTTATTTTAAGGATACTGCCAAGGAAGTCGAAATGACGCAGCTGGACAAAAGTCTGGCTTTGGCAGAATATACAAAATCGACCACATTTATCTCTAAAGAAGAAGCTGCCGAAGCCCATAGTAAAGAAATCGGGGAAGATTTCATGGATTTTTTGGGATATAATCCGCTTCAGAATTCCATTGATGTTTATCTGGAAGCCGACTACATAAGTTCCGGAGAAGTAGATGAAATTGCTGCGGAACTGGAGAGTAAAGGATTTGTGGATGAAGTGATCTATGACAAACCACTTATTTCCCTGCTGAATGAAAATGTGACAAAAATAAGTTTCTGGATCCTGGTGATTAGCGCCATCTTCACTTTTATAGCTGTGCTGTTGATCAATAGCTCCATCAGACTCTCGGTATATTCCAAACGATTCACCATAAAGACCATGCAGATGGTAGGTGCGACAAAAAAATTTATTCGAAGGCCATTTATCTGGCAAAGTGTAAAGCTGGGGATGATCGGGGCAGTAATTGCATTAATCGGAATGGGAGCTGTGTTATATTATATGCAGAAAAGTTTTCCGGAGCTGGAACTGCTAAGCGACACCTACTTATTGATGGGATTATTTGCAGGAGTATTCCTGATGGGAGTTTTAATCACATGGTTAAGCACCTTTTTCGCCACTCAGCGTTTTCTTAACCTGAAAACGGATGAGTTGTATTATTAGTCTTCAGTGATCGGTGATTGGTCCTGAAAAAAGTTGATGCTCGATTTATGACTGGAGAAATCTACTTTTACCTATTTTTGGAGCAGTCAAATTTTATTGAATATTCGTGCATTCGTGGTATTTAAAATACTGCTATGAAGAATCTTCGAATAGTTTAAAACAGACAAACATGAACAAAAACAAAAAACCTTTACATAAGCAAGACCTCAATTTTGTTTTCGGAAAAAAGAATTACGTGGTAATGGGCATCGGGCTCGCGGTAATAGCTCTCGGATTTATCCTGATGGCAGGAGGCGGAAGTGACGATCCAAACGTCTTTAACCCTGAAATCTACAACTTCAGAAGGATCAGATTGGCACCAACCCTTGTTCTTATAGGTTTTGCGATTGAAGTCTACGCTATTCTATTAAACCCCCGTAAGCAGTAAATGGAAATACTTGATGCTATTATCCTTGGTATAATCCAGGGGTTAACAGAATTCCTTCCGGTTTCCTCCAGCGGACATCTAGAACTTGGAAAAGCTATATTGGGAGACAAAAGTATAGCTGAAGAGTCGCTGATGGTGACCGTTGTACTTCATTTTGCTACCGCCTTAAGTACTATTGTGGTTTTCAGAAAAGATATTGTAGAAATTTTTCGTGGATTGTTCCAGTTTAAATGGAATGGCGAAACAAAATTTTCCCTTAAAATAATTCTTTCCATGATCCCAGGTGTTTTTGTGGGATTATTTTTTGAAGAAGAATTGGAAATTATATTTGGCGGCAGTGTACTCTTCGTAGGGTTTATGCTTTTAATCACTTCTTTATTACTGTGGCTGGCAGACAAAGCTAAAAACACAGATAAACCCGTCTCCTACTCAAATGCTTTTGTTATAGGTGTAGCCCAGGTCATTGCCTTTCTGCCGGGAATTTCCAGGAGTGGTGCTACTATTTCCACCTCTGTTTTGCTTGGAAACGATAAATCTAAAGCTGCTCGTTTCTCGTTCCTAATGGTGGTTCCTCTAATTCTGGGGAAAATTGCCAAAGATCTTCTTTCGGGAGAACTGGCAGAATCAACCATGGATTTAGGCCCTTTATTTGCCGGGTTCATTGCTGCGTTTATTGCAGGCTTTGCTGCCTGTACATGGATGATACAGCTGGTACGAAAAAGTAAACTGTCTTATTTCGCCATCTATTGTTTTATAGTGGGGATTCTCGCAATAAAATATGGCTATGCATACACCTGAAAAACTTACTGAAGAAGACTTCAAAAACGGACAAATCCTTTTATTTGACAAACCCCTGGAATGGACTTCATTTCAAATGGTGAACAAGGTGCGTTGGCTGATAAGGAAGAACTTCAATATTAAAAAGATCAAAGTAGGGCATGCAGGTACCTTAGATCCTTTAGCCACCGGACTGCTGATTTTATGCACTGGGAAAATGACCAAAAAAATTGAAGAATACCAGGGTCAGGAAAAGGAATACACCGGCACGTTTACCCTTGGCGCCACGACTCCTTCCTATGACATGGAAACGGAGATAGATGAAATTTATCCTACCAATCATATTTCTGAGGAAAAGATTTACGAAGCCACCAAATCATTTATCGGTGACATTCAGCAATATCCACCGGTATTTTCTGCTCTAAAGAAAGAAGGAAAGCGCCTGTACGAATACGCCCGAAAAGGGGAAGAAGTGGAAATTGCGGCACGAAAAGTGCACATTTCCAGTTTTGAAATCACCGCCATTTCGATGCCTAATGTGGAATTTAAGGTAGTGTGCAGCAAAGGCACTTATATTAGAAGTCTGGCGTATGATTTTGGAAAAGAACTGAACAGCGGAGCATATCTTTCGGCTTTACGAAGGACTCGCATTGGTGAGTTTGATGTGAAAAATGCACTTACTGTTGATTCTTTTGTAAATGAGTATCTTTAAAGGGAAATAACCTTCTTCAAATCTATGGGATTTTTCGATCAGCATAAAGCTTTGATTATCACAGTTCTGCTCTGTTCCTTCCTGCTGTTGGTGATGTATAACATCAAGCTTTCCAATGCAAGAGATGAAATGGAGGCAATGATGATAGATCTTGATCATCTTGAGCTGCAGGAACCCGTAGAAGAAGAAACGGAAGAGGCGGAAAGTGAAGAACAGCCGCAGCAACCTCAGCAAAATAACACACAGACCCATCAGGCATACAATCAAAATCAGCAGCAAAGGGAACAAACTTTCCAATCCCGGCTGAATGAGATTTATGAAAAAAATTCTGCGGAACAAACCGCTTCAGAAGAAGAAAGTTCACCAACCTCTGAAGGAGAATTCAGTATTAATAAAAATCGTACGGAAGAGAGACGGCAACAATCTGACGGGAATAATACTTCAGAAGAAATTTCTGCTAAAACCGGAAATGTCAGAAACAGTTCCATTGCTTTTTCCCTGGTAGGCAGGTCTGCCTCCCTCATACCCAATCCTATTTACACCTGCGACACTTCAGGCAAGATTGTGGTAAATATCACCGTAAATGAAGAAGGAATCGTCACCAGCACCTCTATCAATAAAGGAAGTTCCACTTCAAATAATGAGTGCCTGATCGATAATGCACTGGAATATGCTGCCGGCGCAGTTTTTTCTAAATTGCGGGGCAGAAATGCTCAAAAAGGAACTATAACTTACTATTTTAAGGGATAATGACAGATAATAAAACTCGTTGCGGCTGGTGTGTAGGTGATTCCTTATATGAAGCTTACCACGATCATGAATGGGGTGTGCCGGTCTATGAAGATGATAAGATCTTCGAATTCCTGATCCTCGAAACCTTCCAGGCAGGGCTAAGCTGGATCACAATCCTTAGAAAAAGAGAGAATTTTCGGAAAGCTTTTGATGATTTTGATTATCGGAAAATGGCAAAATATTCTGAAGATAAAGTGCAGGAGTTAATGGAGGATAGCGGAATTATAAGGCACAGACTTAAGATCCTGGCCAGTATTTCAAATGCAGTTGCTTTCATGAAAGTTCAGGAGGAATTCGGTTCATTTTCAAAATACATCTGGGGATTTGTCGACGGCAAACCAGTGGACAATAGCGTTAAGAACTATAAAGAAGCACCGGCAACTACCGCTGACAGCATTGCTCTAAGCAAAGATCTCAAAAAGCGAGGATTTAAATTCGTGGGACCTACCGTAGTTTATGCACACATGCAGGCCACCGGCATGGTCAATGATCATGAGATTAGTTGTTTCCGGTATTCTGAAGTTTAAAAGAATTATTATCTTCAGAAATAAAAATGAATTGCCGCTTTACCCGAAAAGCTATTTCTTTATTTAAAACCATCTTACCCTTTTTCATCTTTTTAAATACCTTCAGTTCGTTCTCACAAAATGCCCGGACCCTTATGATGGAACCGGAATTCAACGTTAGTATCTCTACAGAATCCCGATGGTCCTACTCCTTAGGACTAGCCAACCGCGGAATTCTTATTGACGCAATAGAAGCCGATAATTATTCGGAAAACATTACAGAGCATTTGGAGGTGAATTCCTGGGTAAGTTATGAAACAGGTGAAAATTCAGATCTCAGCCTTGGAATACGGTACAGATTCAGGGAACCTTTTGATCCCGAAAATAAAAATATGTTCAGGATCCTTCAGCAGTATTCTACTCAGCACAATAATCCATTTATAGGTTGGTGGCAACGCGCAAGAACCGAACAGCGGTTTGGCCCCTCCATCACCATTTTCAGGGTTCGATATGAAGTTGGACTCTCGAAACCTGTAAATAAAGAATTCTCTCTGCAGCTCCAGACGGAAGCCCTTTACAGCATGTCACAACAAATTAAACCTCAACCGGAACAGCGGATAGCAATAGGAATCAACAACACTTCATTTGAAAACTGGGAGTTCAACCTAAGCCTGGAATACCGCATGGATAATTACATCAGGGATCAACAGAACAATCTTTTTATCATGACCATAGCTACGCTACATCTTTAGCCAAATTCCGTTTTCAACCGGGTTCTTTAGTCGTGAATATTTGTTTCAGGTTCCATTTTAGTGCTTTCGGTTCCCATCCACTTATCCCAAAAGGTAAAATATAAGCCGAAATTCGTCATATATTCAGAATGGTGGTAATGGTGATGTGTAGCCCCTATAAACTGCTTCCCAAACCAGCTTTTTTGAAAAGCCAAAGGATAAATTTCAATATCAAGATGATTTACTACGCTGCTCACGGTCATCAGCAACAAATATAACCCCAGCACATACACATTAACAGGAATCACCAACAGGATAAGCGGGAGAATAAGCGCTTCTATCAAACTTTCCCACGGATGAAAGGAAAAAGCTGTCCAGGGCGTAGGAGTAAAGCTGTCATGGTGTACCTTGTGCACGATCCTGAAAATTTTTGGATTATGCATCCATCTGTGAACCCAATAGTAATAGGTTTCGTGAATCAACAGAATGATCAGCAGGCTCACCGGGAGATACCAGTACCCAAATTCTGCCACATCGAGATATACTGCTGTGAATCCTTGTTGCCACAACCAATACGTGCCTGCTCCCACCAAAGCAAAAATAGCCGAAGATTTAGTGCTCCAGACAATCTCCTTTTTTAACTGATCTTTCCTCAGTTTGCGTTTGCTAAGCCTTCTTTCACTGAATTTAGCAGAGTTCCACACATAGTAGTAGTAATAGAAAATCCCGGCCGCCACAAAATACCTGAACAGAATGGCAACAAAGAAGATCACTATGTATATGAGGAAAGCTGAAGGTGTGGATGCATCAGGATTCAGTGTGTTCTCGATCATGAAACTAAAGTTAAGTATTTCAGATCAAATTTCTGCAATACCCTGAGAATGTGCAGGTTTTTTATAAAAACTTTATAATAACAAATTACATTACAGGTCACTTTAAATACATGAGGAAATCCTTCCTCGGAATTTCTTCTGCTCCCAGGCTTTCCAGGTGAGGTGTGTACACCTGGCAATCTATTAACTGAATATTTTCAGTCCTTAATTTTTCGATCAGTTTTATGAATCCGAATTTGGAGGCATTGCTCACCTTCGTAAACATGCTTTCTCCACAGAAAACCTGCTTATCGCGAAGATAAATTCCGTAGAGACCGGCGGCGAGGAAATCGTCCCGCCAGACTTCTACCGAAAATGCCAGCCCGGATTTGTGAAGCTTAATGTAAGCCTCTTTCATTTCAGGCGTGATCCAGGTGCCATCCTGCCCATCCCGTTTTATTTGTGAACAGGCTGTGATCACAGCATCAAAATCCTGATTAAAGGTGACTTTAAAAACATTTTTCTTAAGTAATTGTTTCATACTTTTTGAAACCTTCAGCTTCTCCGGAAACAAGACCATCCTGGGATCGGGGCTCCACCATAAAACCGGCTGAGTGGCATCATACCACGGAAAAATTCCCTGGTAATATGCTTCTTTTAAACGTGCTACAGAAAGCTCTCCCCCAACAGCCAGCAAGCCCTGCTCATCGGCTGCCTCTACAGGTGGGAATTTTTCGTATGGTCTTAAAAAATACAATTCACAGTTTTTTTTGAGCTGAATCTGAAAATAGAAAGAGGCTGTCTAAAAAGCACTTTTACGTCAACCTGAACTTGTTTCAGGTTCTAATAAATTCTGGAAATTAGAATAATAAGATTCTGAAATAAATTCAGAATGACGCTTTTAAAGCTTTTAGACAGCCTCTTTCAAAAGTTCATTATATTTGAACCATCATAGAAATATGTTCTAAAATGGAAGATCATCATAATCTTCGTCATTTAAATTTTGTGCCGGTTCAAATTGATCTGCCGGTGGTACAGCAGCATTGCTTCCCGGTGCCTGGGCTGCAAGATTTTCAATTCTCCATCCCTGGATAGAGTTAAAATATTTTGTTTCCCCCTGTGGGTTTACCCATTCTCTTCCTCTAAGGTTCACCCCAATCTTTACAGGTTGGCCTACACTAAAGTTATTTAGTAAATCACATTTATCCTGTACAAACTCTACTAAAATATGCTGCGGATATTGCTCTTCTGTAGTCACTACTACTTCTCTTTTTCTAAAACCATTGCTTCCGTAAGTTTTAGTCTCATCAATCATTTTGATCTTTCCTTGTACTTCCATGTTATCTCTTTTTTGCTAATAATATTTTCCAGGCTTTTGCCGGTTCTTCCTTTTCAAGATATTCTTTTGCTTTTTGATGCACCTCATCCCGATTTTCCAGTATGGATATAATCTCCTCATCTGCTTCTAAAAATGCCCTTATTTCCTCTTCAGAAGGCACTTTTTCCACGTTTCCTAACTTCCCAAGATCATTCCCGGTCAAGATAGTACTTTTTCTAATTTCCTCGGGAATAGCATCAATTCCCATTCCAAGGCTTGATAATGGCTTCGGAACCTCAAACATTCCCGGAGTAGCACGGCTGTACCAATTACCCCCCATTCTCGCTACTAAATCTATTTTATGCTGATCTATAAAACCTGCTTCGTCTAAAACATCCTCATTAATATGCATTTTCAGAACCTCACAAATCACGAGGTTTCCCGCTCCGCCTTCAGCACCCAGTTCCACTACTTCCCTGATCTTACATTCAAATTGCACCGGAGATTCTTCCACACGGTACGGCTTTACCAAATCAGATTTCAGCATAGATAATCCGGCTTTTTCAAATTCATTGATTCCCTCTGCATATTCTGTACTGGAAAGAGAAACCTGCTGCACAATATCGTAATTCACTACATTGATCACCACCTCTTTGGTTGCCTTGGCATTATTAAAGGTATGCTTCACCGTATTATCTCTTCCTCTTCTTGCCGGAGAGAATATCAAAATCGGCGGATTTGTGCTGAACATATTAAAAAAACTGAATGGAGATAAATTTGGCCGCCCCTGCGAATCCATCGTACTGGCAAGTGCAATGGGCCTGGGCCCAACTGCCCCCAGCATATACTGGTGAAGTTCACGGGTTTCAACCTGTTTTGGATCTATACTTATCATTCTTCAATTTTCAACAAAGGTAAAGAAACCACCCATGAATGAAAAGCGAAGCATTAACAATAATATTGCTTTAAAACGTTATCTTTAAAATCCACAAATGTTAGGTTCATGAATTTTTCTGACGAACGGAAATTTCGCCGCTGGTTTATAATTTTTTCCGCTATTACCCTCATTATTCTTATCGTCTGGAACGCAGTTATTTTTTTTCAGCGTTTAAAGGAAGATGAACGTAAGAAGATGAATATCTGGGCTGCCGCACAGGTATCGCTCGATCAGGCAGATGATAATACAGACCTCGACCTTACCCTTACCATTATAAACAGCAATACCAGCCTTCCTACCGTTTGGGTAGATGAAAATGGGGAGATCGTAGATGTTTTAAATGTTCCTTCTGAAATTATTTCAAATGAAGAGAAACTGGAGAATTATCTGGAACAGATCAAAGGTGAAAATGCTCCTGTAGTCATGGATCTCGGCCCGGGAAAAAAACATCATGTATACTACGGAAATTCCCCACTGCTTAACAAATTAAAATATTATCCCCTTGTTCTGCTAGTCATCATCCTCCTCTTTATTGCAGTCATTTATTTCTTTTACACCACTACAAAAACCAGTGAACAGAATAAATTATGGGCAGGAATGGCCAAGGAAACGGCGCATCAAATTGGAACTCCGCTTTCATCTTTAATTGGTTGGATCGAAATTTTAAAGCAGGAGAAAGTAGATCGATCCTACCTTTCTGAAATGCAGAAAGACATTGATCGTCTTAAAACCATTACCGAAAGATTTTCAAAAATAGGGTCTGCACCTACTCTTCAATCGGTCAATATTGTAGAGCAGACGAGGGTATCTTTTGATTATCTCAAATCCAGAAGTTCCAGGTTGATCAATTTTAGCCTGAGTTTGCCCAATGAAGTTATTTATGTAAACCTCAACAAACAACTCTTCAGCTGGACGATTGAAAATCTCGTGAAAAATGCAATAGATGCCATGCGAGGAAAAGGAGATCTGCACATAAGGATTAATCAGGATTCAAAATGTGTACATATTTTCATTCAGGATTCCGGGAAAGGGATTCCGAAAGATAAATTCCGGCAGATATTTGAACCTGGATATTCCACTAAAAAACGTGGCTGGGGCTTAGGATTATCCTTATCCAGGCGGATTATTGAACAATATCATAACGGAAAAATCAAAGTTAGCCAGAGTCAGATCAATAAAGGAACTACTTTCCAGATCACCCTACCAAAACTAAAACCCTCTGAATAACTTCTCTTTTACTGAAAAGCTCTTTTCGTCCGGTTCCGTAAATTACAGATTATTACAAAGCAGCTTTAATATCTTCCGTTAGTTGCCTGAATTCTTCTTCTGAAAGATCAACACTCTTACTAAAATCCATATCACTCATGGAGTTCAACGGAATTAAATGCACGTGTACATGCGGCACTTCCAGGCCTACTACCGCCATCCCCACTCTCTTACAGGAAACTGCTTTTTCCAGGGCTATTGCCACTTTTCTGGAAAACCTCATTAATTCCTGATAGGTTTCTTCTTCAAGATCAAATATCTTGTTCTCTTCCTTCTTCGGAATACATAAAGTGTGTCCCTTGGCATTGGGACGAATGTCCAGAAAAGCAAGAAAATCTTCGGTTTCTGCAACTTTATAGGCGGGAATTTCACCGTTGATAATTTTAGTAAATAGTGTAGGCATTGATAATTGATTTTAAAATTAAATTTCAAAAGTTATTTTTCTGAAGCTGTTACAATTTAATGTATTAAAATAAAAAATCCTTCTTTGAAGATCAAAAAAGGACTCTTTATAAATTTTGTTTAAATAATTAATCCCTTGATATATCCAGGATCTCAAATTTTAAAGTTCCGTTTGGCACCTGTACTTCGGCCGTTTCACCAACTTTCTTCCCAAGAAGACCTTTTCCGATGGGAGAGTCAACAGAGATCTTCCCTGTTTTTAGATCGGCTTCACTTTGCGCTACAAGTTTATACTGCACTTCCATGCCGTTGGTTAGGTTCTTAATCTTTACGTTAGAATGTACCAGGGCTTTAGAGGTGTCTAACTGAGACTCATCTATCAACCGCGCATTAGAATATATTTCTTCCATTTTGGAAATCTTCATTTCCAGTAGTCCCTGAGCTTCCTTTGCGGCATCATATTCGGCATTCTCACTAAGATCGCCTTTATCCCGGGCTTCGGCAATAGCCTGAGAAGCACGTGGACGTTCCACATCTTTCAACTGGTTTAATTCATCCCTCAGTTTCTTGAGCCCCTCTGCTGTATAATAGGATACTTTACTCATAACTTCATCGTTTATATAAATACAAAAAATCCCATTGGTTGACGGGATTTAAAACAAATATAAGAAATTAAAAAATGCAGTACAATTATATTATATTGCTGCTTCTGAAAACCTGTTATGCCTAAAAAAATATTATTTTTTGCTTTTAGCCTGCTGCTGTTATCATGTTCAAATGATGATGATTTAAGGAACCAGAATCCAAACCTGATTGATCAACGGGTTTCACTCCAGTTGGACCTCAACCTGCCGCAGTACAATAATTTGCAGTTCCCCGGAAACAGCTTTGTCACCTACAATTACGGCATCAACGGAATTGTTATTTTCAACGTCAACAATTCTGTTTACACAGCTTTTGAAATGTCTGACCCCAATCACCCGTTAACCGATTGCTCTACCCTAAAGTTAAATGGCACCGAAGTGACCTGCCAGTGCAATGACGGAAATAAATACACCATCATCACCGGACAACAAGTGGCTGGAGACGGACAATACTCTCTGAAACCTTACCGAATAGAAAGAAGGGGCAGCATCCTTGAAATTTCGAATTAAAAAAGCTGCCTTAAAAAATCATTCCTTACCTAAATCAGGGCCGCCCGCCCCTATTCAGGCGGCCCTGACCTCCATAACCAAAAATCAAAGAAAACCCAATTCAGAAATTATTATTCAGACAGCTTCTTCTAAAAACTATTGGCAGAAGAAAATTAAAATCTCAACGTAACTCCTGCTAAAAAGTTCGTTCCGGCCTGCGGATAATATCCTGCTCCCCAACCCGCAGCAAACCATCCATTAGAGACATATTTTTCATCAAACACATTATTCACAAGTCCGGTGAAAACTACTTCTTTAAATAATGGTGCCGTTCTCCATGTATACTGAACATTAAAATCATTTACAAAATAGCTGCTCAACAAGGAGCCTTCGGCTTCAGTGTTACTCATAAATTGCTCTCCTACGTATTTTGAAAGGAATTTCAGCTCAAGATTCTCCACAGGCCTGTATTCAAGGATATTTCCAGCTACTATTTCCGGAGAAAAAGAAATATCTGTATTTCCCAGGTTCACCAATTCCTCATCACGGGTTTCAAAGAAATCAATGTTTTTATTTCGGCTAAGGGATACATTTGGACGGATGATGAATTTATCAGATAGTCTTACTGATGCATCTACTTCCAGTCCTAATCTATAGCTGTTTCCGCTGTTGGCACGTATAAAAGCTCCGACATTGTCCAGTTCCCCCGTTAACACCAGCTGATTTCTGTAATCCATGTAATATAGATTTGTATTCACCTGAACAGCCGAAGTGTTCAATCTCCATCCAAGCTCAAAATCATTCAATTCTTCAGGCTCCGGGTTGCCATTTTCATAATCTGAACGGCTTGGTTCCCGGTGAGCACGCGCATAAGATAAATATAGCCTGTTAGAATCAGAAAGCTCGTAAGTCATCCCGGCTTTAGGATTAAAAAAGGTATGGGAATCATCTACGATAAATGGCACTTCCTCTTCTATTGTCCCATCCACTATATAATTGATGGTCCTTAGCTGAAGATCACCAAACAATGAAAAATCTTCGGAAATTGCCACATTTGCCTTTCCGTAGACATTGAAATCTGTTTTTTCAGCTTCATTTTCATAATAGATCTGGTTAGGCTCACTTGGAGCAAACCGGGTGTAGGTGACTTCTCCAAAATGGTCTCCGTCATACCTGTTCCAGCCCCCGCCAAAATCCAGTTCCAGCCAGTTCTCGGTAAAATTCAGGTTAAAAGTGGCACCATAAAAATGGTTATCCAGCCATTTTTTTGTTACCAGATCTGAACTTAAAATTTCTTCCCCATTTGCCGTAAATGGCTCTATTAAATATTCCTCAAGGTCCTGATCTGTCCTGTAGGATTCATAAAACCCCCTTCCGTAGGTATAATGCAGCGCCATATTCGAAGACCAGCCGCCGTCATAATTTTCATTCCACAACAACTGGAAATGATCCTGCTTATAATTATCAACGTGGTCATCATAAAACTGCTGATTCCCATCTGCATCCACATATGCACCTGCAGGATTAAAAGTACGATCTTCCCTTAGTTGTTCTTCAGAAATACCATCCCAGGACTGGTAAGTAACTTCACTACCGCCAAATGTAAGTGCTTTTATCAGCGTACTTTCATCTACATAGGTTCCCTGCAAGAAATATGACTTAAGATCTGTAGATGCACGGTCAACGTATCCATCACTTTCGATAGTAGAAGCCCTTCCGGCAAATTCCCAGTGGTCATTGAAAAGTCCGGTGCTGAACTTCACAGTGTTTTTCCGTGTACCGAAAGAACCCACACTGGACGCAATTTCTGCGGAAGGCTCTACGCGATACCGATCTGTAAGAATATTAATGCTGGCACCAAAAGCACCTGCCCCATTGGTGGAAGTACCCACTCCCCGCTGCAGCTGAAGGTTTTCAACAGACGAGGCAAAATCCCCAAGGTTGACCCAGAAGGTCCCCTGGCTTTCAGCATCATTATAAGGAACTCCATTAATGGTCACATTGATACGCGTAGCGTCACTTCCTCTTACACGAATTCCGGAATATCCTATTCCTGCACCTGCGTCACTGGTTGTGACAACGTTTGGCATATAATTCATTAATGTTGGAATATCCTGACCTAAATTCCTGTCTTCAATCTCCTCGTTTGAAAGATTGCTATACGTAATGGGAGACTCCGCACTCACCCGTACTGCCGAAAGAAACACCTCATCCAGCACTTCCTGTGCGTCACCAAGATCCACATTTAGCACCTGGTCTTCGGTTAAATTAACCCTTACTTCTTTCTTGTTTCCGTAGGAGAAGATGAGGTTGTACGTTCCTTCTTCAAGGCTAAGAGAATATTCTCCCGAACTGTCTGTCTGGGTTCCTATAGGATTTCCCTGAACTCTTACGATGGCTGCCCTAAGAGGAGCATCACCATCTGTCACTTTTCCCTGTATGGTATATTCCTGGGCAGATGCGCTTAAAGAAAATACCAAAAGGCTTAAATAAAATAACGTGTTTTTCATCCGTAAAAGAATTTATTACGAATAAAAGGGGCATTATTCTTATTGTTAACTGATTAAAAAATAAAATCCTGAATTCCATCCGATCTAAATTGTAAGGATGACTTTCAGGAGTGCGATACTTTGCGCCGTTTAGCGCTAAATTCCCTTGGCAGCATTACCCGCCCAGGTTCTTTGGGTATAATCTCAGCTTCCTTCCTAACGAATCAGGAATTCTGCACCCCTTTGAGATGTCGCAAAAGTAATTTGACTTTTTCATTTTACCTAATTTTTACGGCTTTTGATTTTTAAATGCTAAATTTAAAAATTCTAGAAAGTATGAAAGAAAACAAACAATCCATCACCTATACGGTCATTATTGGTTACCTGCTGTTAACTGCGCTTGCTGCCTTTGGCGTATGGTTCATTTATTCACAGGTCATTGACTATACGAGCATGGCCGAAAACAATCTGTCTAGCAACAAACGCCTGTTACTGGTAGGCCAGGCAGCCACTAATCTTTATGAAGCAGAAAGCCTGAGCCGGCAATTGATCCAGACAGGAGAAACCGAAAAACTCGATGTTTATAAAGCTGAAATTGATACTATAAGAAATACCCTGGATTCCCTAAACCAGACTTCTGCCGGTACAGATCTAACGCACGAAATTGATAGTATAAACCATCTTCTTTCCTTAAAAATAGAAAACCTGGAGGAACTCCTGGAGCTAAGAGCGAGGGAAGGAAGCCAGAGTTATTATTCCAGGGTTATTTCAGAACTTCAAAGAGTGGATGAGAATTTTGGGAGCCGCAATTACGATGAAAGATTCAGGGATCTTGCCCCACACCAACGTAGGGTTCTGGTGAAGTTACTGGAATATTCAGAACGGGATAATGCCCAGAAAATCACCACGCAAACACTGGACTCCCTGGTGCAATCGGTTAAAAATGTTTTGAGCGAACTGGAAATAGCCGATCGCAGGTTCAGGCAAACGGTTAGAGACACAGAAGATCAATTGCTGTCGAATGAAGTGAATCTCAACAGTCAGCTTAGAAATCTGCTTTCCACTATCGAAGCCGAAGAAAGACGGACGTCCCTGGCGCAGGTTTCCGAAAGGCAGGATATTGTTAGGAGTACTTCAAGGACTATCGGTGTTTTGGGCGGATTAAGTTTTACCATTATCCTTATCTTTTTGTTCCTGGTGATGCGGGATGTAACCCGGAGCCAACGTTACCGGAATGAGCTGGAAAAAGCCAAACAATATGCCGAGTCACTTCTGAAAAGCAGGGAACAATTTATGGCAACTGTAACCCACGATTTAAGGTCGCCTCTCAACACGGTAGTGGGTTATACAGATTTACTGGAAAGAACAAAATTGAGCAGATCGCAATCCCATTACCTCAACCACCTGAAAAAGTCTTCAGATTATATCCTTCACCTTGTGGATGACCTTCTGGATCTTTCCAAGCTGGAAGCCGGAAAAATGACAGTTGAAACCCTTTCTTTTAATCCGAAGAATTTGATAGAGGATACCGTTGAAAATGCTGTTCCTGTTCAAAAATGTGAGGAAGTAGATGTGAAGGTAAATATTTCTGAAGATCTTGACCGTATGGTGCAAAGTGATCCTTTCAGAATAAAACAAGTGATCACCAATCTTGTGACCAATGCCTGCAAATTTACAGAAGAAGGAAGTATTGAAATAGCCGGTATCCTGGAAAAGCGGAAAGGAAAAAACTTTATGGTGATTAAAGTGAAGGATACGGGAATTGGAATTTCGGCAGAAAAGATGGATGCTATTTTTGAAGAGTTTTCCCAGGAAGACAGTTCCATAGAAAAACGCTTTGGCGGGTCGGGGCTTGGTCTCGCTATCAGCAAGAAGCTCACCCAGTTATTAAACGGAACTATAGAACTGGAAAGCGAACACGGAAAAGGGAGCGAGTTCACCATAAATATTCCGGTGAAACTTGTTGCCACTGAAAATGTATCAACAACTGAAGTGGTCCAACCAACTTCAAAAGAAATGAGCCGGTTTTCTGTATTAATCGTTGATGATGAACCTTCGCAATTAAGCCTTTTGAGCGAATTCATCAAATCTACCGGAATGAGAATAGAAACCAGTAACAATGGAAAAGAAGCGGTCAAAAAACTTAAATCGGAAAAATTTGACCTTGTTTTAACCGACATACAGATGCCAAAAATGAGCGGGATTGAACTACTGAACTACATCAGACAGCATCCAGAAACAGATAAAATGCCTGTACTTGCCCTTTCGGGACAGGCAGGTAAAAGTCCGCAGGAATATCTTGAAATGGGATTTAATGACAGTCTTTTAAAACCATATTCTTCTGCTCATTTACTAAAAAAGATAGAGGCTGTACTCCAAACAGAAATTAAAAAACCTGCGGGAAAGGTTGAAAGTAAAAATGCCTCTCAAAATTATTCGCTTACGGAAGTTGAACTTTTTGCGGGAGGTGACAAACAAGCGCTAAATATAATTTTAAAGGCATTTATAGAAAGTACACGTTCTAATGTAGAAGCGCTAAACCATGCCTATTTAAAAGGAAACAAGAAAAAGATAGCTGCCACTGCGCACAAGATGCTCCCAATGTTCAGGCAATTGAAAGTTTCGGCTGTGGTGAACCAGCTGGAAATCCTGGAATCTGCCGATACGAGGAAATTTTCAGAAATAAATATTGAAGATTTAACCAGGCAGATAAACGATCTTCTCAAGGAAATAGAAGCAGAAACTAAAGACTAATGTCGTATTGTTTTAGTTTGTTATAAAGGGTTTTTCTGTCAATAGAAAGAAGTTTTGCCGCTTTACTTTTATTCCCGTTCGTTCTTTCCAGGGCATCAAGAATTAATTCCTGTTCATTTTTGTTCTTGAACAGACTAAAGGATTCATCTGTTACTTCGGCTGCAACAATTTCCTGCGGTAAAACTTCTGTTCCCACCACTTCCTTTGTACTTAACAAAACGGCTCGTTTAATGACGTTCTTAAGTTCCCGAAGGTTACCGGGCCAGCGATAATTGTGAATAGCCTCTATGGCTTCTGCATTAAAGCCGGTCACCTCTTTCTCCAATTCCGCATTGGCCAATTCCAGGAAATAGTTGGCGAAAATCATCAGGTCTTCGTTCCGGTCTTTAAGAGAAGGAACTTTGATAGAAAATTCATTTAAACGATGGTAAAGATCTTCCCTGAAATCTCCTTCTTTTACGAGTTCGTACAGATCTTCATTGGTAGCCGTGATCACCCGGATATCAACCTTTATTTCCTCATTACTACCCACCGGCTTCACTTTTCGCTCCTGCAAAGCCCTTAAAAGCTGGACCTGAAGCTCATAACTAAGATTCCCTATTTCATCCAGGAACAATGTTCCCTTATTGGCTGCTTCAAAATGCCCCGTTTTGTTGGAAACTGCGCCGGTAAAAGATCCTTTTATATGTCCAAAAAATTCACTGGATGCTAATTCTTTTGGAATGGCCCCGCAATCTACAGCGATAAAAGGCGCATCCTTTCGTTTGCTTTTATCGTGGATACTCTTCGCGATCTGCTCCTTTCCTGTTCCACTCTCTCCCATGATGAGCACAGACATATTTGTAGGCGCCACCAGATCTATGTAGTCATTCAATTTTTTAGAAGCATCACTCACCCCTTTGATAAAAGTATTGGCCTGGGATACATCTCTATTTGCGGATGCCTTTTTTCTATCCGGCTTTTCTTGGTAAGATCCCGCATTGCTAAGAGCACTATTTATTGTCTGAAGAATCACTTCCGGATTGAAAGGCTTCGCGATATAATCGAAAGCACCTTCTTTCATGGCATTTACCGCCATTTTAATTTCCGCATAACTGGTCATCATGATGACTTCACTCTGCGGCTCCTTTGATTTTACCTCTCTTAATATTTCCAGTCCTTCCTTATCGGGTAGCCTTACATCTGAAATGATGATTTCAAACTTGTTTTTTTCCAGTAGAGAAAAAGCCTCCGAGGCACTGAAGGCAGTACTCACCTCAAAGTCCTTTTTCTTAAGGTAGGTCTGCAACATGGTGCAGAAAGCAACATCATCTTCAACTATGAGTATTTTGGCCATAAAGTTTTTCGAATATCAGCAAAATTATGAATATTCCATCCCTGTTGGCCAAAAATAAGCATAAAAAAAGGGCTGCGAACAGCCCTTCCTCTAATTTATAACCATTTAAAGGTAATTAATTAGTCCATTTTTTCGAATCCCCGGCACAAATCTAATTTCCCATCCTCTCCGTAATACGCAGTCTCCGGTTCATTATTTTAAGCACATGTTCCTGTCGGGCAATCGTCACCTGGAGTCGGCTTCTCCATTAGGGAGGGTGATGATCTTACTATTCCTTATCTTTCTTTTCTTTATCAATCCAGTTTCCCTGTGCGTCTGCATACAATTCTTTGGTCTCTCCCTGAAGTGTGGTTATTACCACTTTGTATTTCGTCTCACCTTCTTTTTCTTTCATGTAGGCTTCTGAAACTGTTGCTCCCTGGAAATCTCTTTCTACAGCTTGCTGAATTTCATTCGGTAATTCACCTACCTGGATTTGCTCCATCTCTTCTTTTTGAGTCTCCTGTTGAGTAGTTTCCTGAGTGGATCCTTCTTCATAAACCTGAGCACTTACGCTTTCTACCGAAAAAAACATTGCTGTTACCGCTAATGCTGTTAAACCTAACTTTTTCATAATATTTTATTTTAAATTAATCTTTTTCTTAATCTAATAAGAGATATGAAACTATTGTTCCAGTTTTAATTAAAACATTAAATACCCGAAAACAGGCGCTTTCTCTCCCTTAGAAGTATTTTACATATTGTAGAACAAAAAAAATTCCCCAACAATGTGGGGAATAATTCTACAGATCGATCTATTCTTATTTAAGAGGATCTTTTCGGTTGCTCTTTTTTTCTGAATGCATTTTCTTTTTTCGGAGTCGTTTTAATTTTGAGGCTTTGGAAGGTTTGGTCTTTTTTCGCGGCTTTGGTTTTACAACCGCCTCCTTTATAATATCCAGAAAACGTTGAGTGACCAGTTCTTTATTTTTATGCTGACTCCTGGATTCATCACTTTGAAGGATTAATTCTCCATTATTTGTAAGCCTCGACTGCAGTTTCATTAGCACCCGCTCTTTTTCACTTTCTGAAAATGCACCAGATTCTGAAGCCATAAAATGAAGTTCTACTTTCGAAGAGACTTTATTGACATTTTGCCCTCCTGCACCCGAACTTCTTACAGCTTTGTAGCTTACTTCCTGTATAAGTTGTTTTTCATCCAAACCTAGCTCACCTGATGTGTAGGTTTCAAAAGATCGGCTACAGTTTTAACGGGATTGAATG
>JACLAD010005076.1_pt1 | contig 56894 bp, 31 predicted proteins | sample 8027901 | NCBI WGS metagenome assembly JACLAD01 (sample SAMN15725071, study PRJNA655200) | protist metagenome | isolation source: fluorescence activated cell sorting (FACS) single amplified genomes of... | place: Spain: Blaines Bay Microbial Observatory, Mediterranean Sea | collected 2016-07-05 | reverse complement strand
GGTAGTAGTAGTAGACTAGTAGTTGTAGGACGCTTAACTACATAGGTAGCTAGCTCAAAAATTAAGTAATTGTAGTAGCTAGTAGTAGGTAGTAGTAGTAGTAGAGTAGTAGTAGTAGTACTGTAGTACTTCGCTACTTCTAAATCTTTTACACTGAAAGCTGAAAGCAAAATCTCAATAATGATAGATATAGTATGCATACATAGCTAGAAGTACTACTTTACCCAATTGAACATTGACAGTACCTCGCTTTTTCTTGCCGGTTGTTCCTGGCTAAGCAAGACAAGATCTACTCTGCTTTGCTCGCTCGCCATCATCATGGTACCTTATACGGTTTTCTACCTTGGTCCTTATAATAATCACCTTTCGACATCTGTTTATTTACATTATCTTTTCCACTTCCAGACTTATTGCCACTTGAACTTGCACCAACACTATTCCTAATGCTATCAGTGAATCCTGAAGACTTTTCTTTACCTGCAAATTTCAAACATTCACTTTCATTTCGCTTACTTACTGAGTAAGATTCCATTATTTGAAAACGTTTGTCGTCATATTCCTTCATCAAATCCATCTTCCATTCTACTTGTTTATTCTCAGATAAATTTGGACTGTCTACAATAGAAAAGAAGGAACTCCAATATTTATTAGGATTGAGTTGCAATGGTGATGGCTGGATCCAAACACCTTGCACTGCCCCTGTTCTGGATCGAAAGGCAGAGGATAATGCTGGCGTTAAACATTTAAGAATTTTCAATTTTCTTGTTTTTAAATGATTGATTTCTCCGTCATGATTATATATAATATCTGTGCTGACCAAAAAGTTTGTTCTATCACTCAGATTGGCATTTCGCATGTCCTTTTTCTGTGATGAACTGCTTTTTTTACTTCGTCTGAGTCCAGCCCCGGTGCTCTGAGATCTTAATCGCATAGGTTTTTCCTTCATTCTTTCAGCTTCTCCATCTGTATCCGATCCGCCATCTTTCGGAATTGAGCCACTACTTATGATGCCGGGATCAGATGACTGCGCACGTTGCTGCGTACTTCCCAGACTGAAACTTCTTGCACGACCACGTGCCATTTTTTCATCAGGTGCGCTACTGTCACCATCAGTAAACAACAAATCAACATAGCTGAAACTGTTGGATACATTATTGGTTGCTGCTTTTGCAATCGACTTACCTGTAGCTTCAATCAAGTGTTTATGAGCCAACCCAGCGATCAGTTTCATTTGTGAGTTCAGCAGGACGAAAACGCTCTTAAGTAAAATTCCAGGGGATCTACCTGGAATTAGTGTCTCAGTAATATTCACATTGTGTGATACATCTTCTATTGCTTCCGTAACAGCAAGCAATTTTACATTCAAGTGATCAATGTTACATTTATCATCTGGCGAAGACAAGTTGAAAATAGGGTCATTTCCATTGTTGTAATTGATGACTTCCTCAAGCTCGTTTTCCCGAACTGAAAATCTCGTGCTAATTACAATACCATCATCCTCTATTTGATACTTGTCTGTTTCCAAGGCACTTATTGAGTAATCTTTAATTTGAAAAATTTGACATGCTGCCCATACGTGCCAATATATCGCTTCCCAGGTCATTCCTCCAGCATGTAGGGATTTTAAATATCCTGTCAGCGACCAGCTTGCGATTGACATATGTCTATAGCGCAAGTTCCCCCTAAAATCTACATACGCTTCGGCATCTTTACAAACCAGCGTATCGTCAAAATGTTCTAGATACACAAAACCGCAATGTTGACAACATGTCAAATATGAAGCGATGGATCTAATCCCATTTTTGCTTCCTGCTTTCCTCGAAAAGTCGATCTCTACTCTTCTCTTATATAATTTGTTCAAAATCTTATCTCTTTTGTCTTTGGTCGTTGCCAAGACTTTTGGTGGTATTAATAAGGCCAATCTATTGAGGAGTTTTTCCGAAATGCATGCTAAATCAATAGGAAGTTTTATAATTTCATTTAAATGCGACGCGATAAATTGTAGGCACATTTCAACTAGTGAGTCCATCTGCAGAAACTCCGATGATATCAAAATTGACACGACAATTGTTTTGTCTAGCTTTGGTAACTTTTCAGGAGCGTGTATAAACTGCATCAACCACTCGAAAATTTCCACATCACAATGGACTGAAATATCTACCTCCTCTAGCGTGTGCTCGGCACCTGTGAGATAACTGTTAAAATATTTCATATTCTCCATGAGTATATCTTTCCTACAATTGAAATCTCGGGTAACTTGTCGATTTTCATCACAGACATGTATTACCACGATATTTTTCTGGTTGATCTTCCCGTGCTTGTCGCTTCCGTTAGCATTCTTGTACTTGTGGGATGGTAGCTCCAGAGGACAGTAAGTGGGTAACTCGCGATAAACAGGTTGGCCATTGCCCACACCAACATCACCGTTTAAAGTGTTATCACTCACCAACGCCTCTCTTTTCCCCTTTTCTGATAATTCGCGTACCTCCTTCACGTTTTGATATGTAAGTGAAGAGCCAGAGAAGGAACCCTTTCCCTGATTATCTGTACCGCCAGTGTCTTCAGCATTCAAAGAAAAGTCGGAGGCCTTAGGAGGCTGGTAACGGCTGCCACTGACGATCATTGAGACCAACTCTCTATTCTACAAACAGGCTTTCCAGTGCCTGAACCCTTATGTCGACTTCCTGCACCAGCCAGTACATGCTGGGTGGTGTAGTACGGTAGATAGAAGGTATGGTATGTGGTAGGTACATAGTACCTAGTACCCCTAGTATGTACTGCTGTAGTACATAGTAGTATGTAGTATGAAGGTAGTCTAGTAGGTAGCGTAAGTACAATCCGGTTTGGACCCATCATCCATATATTGGCCAGCTCCTCTCTCAGCAGAAATTCAAACAACAAGTAGAGGTAGTACCTACTTAACAAAATAAAGCGGTGAGGAGGTAGGTAGGTACCTAATAGGGTAAAAGTATCCAAGTGTAAAAGTTGGTACCTAGGTAGGCATAGTAATTAAGGGGGCGTTCGGACGACTTGCTCTGCAGAGCCTCTGCATTTTTATGTACCTTCGCCTTCTTTCACCTCCTTGCGCATCTCTGTCATTTCGTTAGGCCAAGAAATACAGTCGACAGGGTAGCTTCTCGTCATTCATAGGTTCAGATGTCTTCATTTGAGGATAATGGAGATGATCATTCAAACAGCTTTGCAAGTTGCTATTCCGATGAAGCCTCCACAGGTGACGATGACGATGATGAATTTGAATTCACTCCAGGAGTGAAGAAAAGGTATAATACTCTAGGAGGAATTGATGATGGAGAACGAAAACGAAAGAATAAGAGAACGAAAAGAGGGTTATGTAGCGGATTACATGTGGCGGAAAGGAAGGGAATTGAAATGTACGACATGAAGCCAATAGCTAAGCCAACAATCAAATTGGTTCTCAATCAAAAAGGAGATCCAAAAGTTTCAACCGATGTAGATCTGAATGTTCATTTTGATTTTCGTGATAACACTATTAGATCGAATCATCGCCATTGGAATTTACAGGCAGGGATTCGTGAAGTAATGGCGAATGCACATGATGCTGTCTTTGACCAAGCAGCCGATACGATGTTCTCTAACAACAAAGTTCCACATGTAGAAACAGTACATGGTGATGTTGGTATTTCTGGTTGTGTAACTATGAATGGAAAGTACTGTATCAGTTTCTGTGTATCTGTAGAGGAGGTAGTACTTAATCCTAAATACAATGGTGGGAAAGATACTGCATACCATCCTGTCAAGTACATACAAGCCGACGACCTATCCAAATCTGATAAGGAAGATTTGCTCTTTGACACATACAGGGATCGCAAATATCGAGTAGCATTATTTATTCGAAATGTAGGAAGTGTACTCCCAGTTGAAGCTTGGGTGAATAGTTTTTCTTCGAAAGGAGCAGAGGAGTCTGCTTTGCTACGAGAGTGTGTAATTGGAGGGTTCGGATATGGCCTAAAGGACGCTGTTTTGTGCTTATTTCGTCACGGCTTTGACAATTTCGAAGTTTATGCAATTGATCCAATGGCAAAGCCACATCATCATACGGATGCCAAGAAATTTTATCGTGGTATGATCGAATCTACCCGATGGTGTCATCACAATGCTCCTACTCTTCGTATGAAAATTGTGCAGTCTACCAATCTCAGTAAATCAAACAAGAATGTACCAAAGCTAGTTCGAAATGTCTGTGCAGGCGATAATCAACCAGCATCAACTACTGTAATGATTGCAGCAATCGTTGATAAACAGCGAGTGGAGCAAAAGGTTGCAGATTTAATTAACGCATTAAGATGTCACAGAGTGTTCGGGAGTGACTCTTATTTCGACTCCATTCAAATCAAAGATTTGATTCCAAGAGATACGAACGATCATAAGGATATCCATACAAATGCCTCGGAAGGGTTATCAATTGACAGCAAAACGCTACCCAAATGCGATAACGGCTGTAGTAGTAGTAGTAGTAGTAGTAGCGCAACCCATGGCGATGGCGATACTATTGAAGTACAAGCACCCTGTATTAATAAAAAAGATGGAAAGGACAAAACTTTCAATGTGTCTGTATCGGTATCCTTGATTCCTAGGGATACATGTGTGATTTCAACATGGCCTGGTCTACAACTCTTAAGATTTGGTCCTCATGCTCTTGAATATGGTAAGGCTGGACTAGTCTGTTCCAAGAGGACAAGATTTGATCAATTCTGTATGAGATTTCCAGATTCTTTTAAACAGAGTACACAAAGAGACCGTGCATATATGTATAACAATGAAATTGCAAGGTAATTTTTCGTTTTGTCACATAAGTAATAATATTTGTGTTGACGTTTCTATCTACTCTTTTAATTATATATATGACGATAAGGTTGTGTGGGAGCTCCATTGTGGCAGCTTGCATCGAGGAAGAGGCATCAAAAAACAAGGAGAGTGTTCAAAACGAAGAAAGAAACAAAGAAAATGTAAATATTGGGGACGAACGGTGTAAATTCCCAGACTGCGCTTCCATTACATCGTTGAGAGAATTACGTGATCAATGGACTAAGCCAGAAATTCTGAAGGCTTACCCATTCAACGCTTCCCTGGTCCTTTTGTTGTTAGATGCTATTTCACCGTATGACATCATGGATGATGATGATGTTATCATAATAGATGAAGAACAGGGAGTCAACATCAATGTAGACTCCTTGATTTCCTATTCATGTACATCATCTGTTGCGCAATCACATATATCTCGATTCTTCTGTGCGTTCGCTCCCGTGATAAATTGCGACGTTCGATCAGCTGATATCGCAAGAGCCGCTTATGAGACACGAAAGAAACACTCTAGAGCGCTTCAATCAATCAGAAATTTATTTCAACTTGACGCTATTGGTATCCCTGTTCAAGTTCCGCCTGTTTTAATGCCTTTACTTTCTGAGCAAAATAAGGAGTTCGACGTTTTCAGCTCTGTGCGAAAATTGTTGGTGCAGCTGAGCTGTGTTGCAAAGCCTTTTGACCCCCAGTACACTGTATTTTGCCACAAAATCCAAGAACTTGTTGAGGCTCAACGCCGCAGGGGACTACAGACAGTGATAGTGGAGCTGGATATTAGTCAAGATCTTATTTCATATGTATATGAAAAACTGGGGAGCACCAGCGAAGTCTTGAAAATACAACTAACAAACAGAGAAACAAATACCTATAATCGTATGCAAAACTTCCGACGAGATGAAGATTTTGCGAAGGCATATAATGAAGCTTTACGTTTTGATGCTGTCGAAGCTGGTGGAGATGACAATTTTCATGAAGATGACAACGCAGCCAACTTTGGAATTCAGAATGGTGGAGGTTGTCAAATAATTAAATCTGAAGCAGCATTGCCCATTGAGCTAATCATCATGAGTAGTCATGAAGGAAGCAGCATAAGAGACAAAGTCATATCTATCTGTGGGCAAGGTAATGTTTGGTCCCAAGATTACTTGAGACATTCTCTTCATGACCCTGAGTCTATTGATGGTGATGCTAACGAAGGCGATGAGGCAAACAATATTGATGATTATCAAGACGGCGATTCTGTTAACGACAATGATGAAGGCGATAGTATGTCTGATATTTCCCAAGATTTTCCAATTCCTACAAGAATTAAAAACGAAGAAAGGAACGGTGACAGAGAACAGTTGGAGGAAGATGGTGGTGTGCCCATCAAGACTGAAGTAAAATTTGATGAAGAAGCTGCTGACATTGATCCCAACTATCATAACTACAACAACACAGGGATAATCATTGATGAAAAAGTCGGAAAAACGCTGGTTGCAAAGATTAGAAAAGAGTTGAGTGGTGGGAAAATTATTTGTTCTTCACACGCCTGCCATCATCCAGTGGATGTGAACAATATCATGCGACCAATCGCTAAAGTCATTAGAAGCGCCTGTATTATGAATTCTTCTAGGTAAAAATAGTAGTAGTGTAGTAGCAGATATCGATAAAATACTTCTACTCTTCTGCTTTTATCTTTTATTTTTAGCGAGCTTTCTAATTCTAAGAGCTAAGAGTAAGAGTTTTGAACCGTGGTAGGGTAGTGGTAGGTGGTAGTGGTAGCACTGGTAGTGGTAGTGGTAGCTGGTAGTGGTAGTGGTAGTGGTAGTGGTAGTGCTAGTGCTAGTGCGTAGTGCTCCATGCTCTAGGTTCGACATTAGTCACCAAATAAATTATTAGTCACTAATTAGTTAGTCTCACTAATTAGTCGTTAGTCAACTTGTCAAAAACCTAACCTTAATTTGGACCCTGACTCTAGCTACTAGCCGCCAGTCATATTCTGCTAGTGGTTGGACCAGTATTACCAGTGGGCCGAGTGTCACCAGTAGGACGACCTGTGTTACCTTTAGGACCTATCTTACATCTTACTAGTTAGATTATAGATACCATCTAAATTTATATTACATATATGGAAGAAAACCCTTCTATATTCACAATTGTATCCAATAAAATAGAACCCTTGTATATGTCATGAGAGGATACGTAACCTTCAAACCACCGAGTCGGCGGATTTGAATCTAAAACAAAGGAGATAGATACATTGGAATTATCAATATTTTGGAATAGTTAAAATAATGTTGCTGAAGAGCTTGTACGCGTGTTAGGAATACTGCTGCTAAAGCTTAGTACATTCAAAGCAGCGGGAGGAAGACTCAAGCTTGGAGTTGCTTCTTTCTCTTTCCTTCTCCTCTCTTCCATGATACAAATGCGATCTTTCATTGCAGCATTTTTTTGTTCCAGATCGGCGATCATCTGGACAACTTTATTAGTGAACAATTTTCTGCGATTGCGTGTCAATTTCGCGTGCATGCGATTGCGTTCTTTCCTGATATCACGAATATCTAACTTTTTACAGTCAGAAAAATTCTTATCCCCATCTCCCCCTGTACTATTACTTATCGTTTCAGTTGTTTTATGGAATATCGTAGCTTCTTCTTCCGAATCAAAATCATCGAAGTGATCTATATCTGTACTATCCGAAGATGTTGAACTTATTCCCATTTCCATTGCATCCCCTTTACTGTTGGTTCTCTGTCGTTTATTTCGTAGTTCCGAAAGTTGTTGTCGCTTTTCTTGAAGTTGGTGAGCAACTTTTTCATTACTGGTTTCACATCTAACTGAGTTTCTAATAAGATTTATTAAATTCCCTTGGTACAAAGCACTTCCTTGAAGTTCTGAATTGGTGTCAGTCGGTGTCACTGAAGAAGAAGTTGACAGTCCATCAGATGTTTGCACTGGTGAGCTGTAATTGCTATTCATATTTAGGAGGATGTCTGCAGTATCGTTTTCCTCTAATTTCAAGTTTAGGGTAGAGGCCTATCAAGTTGGTTGGGTTAATGAAAATGAGGCCTAATTCGAGCTGTGATATTCCGTAATGGAGAGTACTAGTGTTACCTCTTGTTGCAGACGAGAAAGTTTCTCTTTCAAAGTCTCCAATTGCGCCTTCTTTCTGAGTCTTGTTTTCCTTGCATGTTCTCTGTTTCTTTCACGACTAGGAAATAAAGGGGAGACATTGGAAATTGAAGGGGATAAGCGTGCAGTCAGGAAAGCAAAATATAAAACACACGATACCTTTTCATCAAACGACCCATATAAGAAATCTCATCAGAGTCAGCACTGAAAGATATGTCCCTCTCCGGTTCACCCATTGTATGATTATGAAGGAAGGTGAATGTTGGAAATCGTGACGTGTATGGTCTCGTACAGTGAGTGATGTTGTAGTACTTTTGTAGGTCGCACGTGACAGCAGCATAGCAGAGAGGCAAATGATGACTGGAAAAGTTCAAAGTTCAAGGTTGGTAGAGGTAGTGTTGCAGGGCCAACAAAGAATTTTCTGGAAATCCAAAATTGTTTCTTTTTGGAAATTGGACCTACATATAAGGGAGATTTCCCAGCAGCAGCTGCTGGCAGCAGAGTGCTCTGTATGCTCTTCTGCTGGTTGCTGGTTGCTTTTGATCTGTTGGTACAGTGATTTTTTGAAGATGAGCTTAGCTTCATTCAGCTGCACATGTAGTTACGAAACCTTCAACATCAAAATTTCTCTTACCTCCATAATTCAAGTTCAAGTTGTTATGCGAAGTAGACGTAATTCCAGGACGCCAGATCCAGGTCGTTCTCGATCGCCCGGGAGGAATAAAAGGATATCTGCCAAGGAATTCTACTCCAACTATCATGGACACACTGTTCGACACTTGAAAGCCTTTGAGAGCGCCATGAGAGACAGGCTTCGCCCGAAGGCGTCCACCAGAAGCAAGCAATTTCGAGACGCTATTTGGCTGGCTGGAGATTCGTCATTGGATAACAAACACTGGTTTCCAGAGGATGAGGCTCCAGCGGTAAATAAAATGGAAATGGTTATCAAGGAAAAAGAAAAATGTCGCCGAGACATCGCTTGGTGGTTAAATAAGGAAGCTGTAGATCGAGGGCATGGGGATGATATTTTTGCCATAAACACCTCTTACGAGGAGGGAAAGATTGAGTCACGGTCTAGAGGGAGATTACTTCCACAAGATGAGTTTCTTCGAGACAATCTTCGACCAGAAGATTCCATTATAGTCAGCGTGGGTGGTAACGACATCGCATTATTTCCTCAATTACCTTGCACTATCGTCAATATGGCAATTTTGAACCTTTGTACCCCACAAATTTGTCTCGATAATGCATGTGGATACGCTTTACCGTGCGATGAGTATTTATGGGGTCAGTATCTGACGCTGAGTTTTGATATCAATAAGTCTGTCTGTCTGCCTTCATTTTGTTAATGTTAATGTCATTTTGTGCCCTTTCTTTCTTTTGACTCATGTAGGATTCTCGTCGGGTTGTCTGTCGAATTTCTGTGCCTTTCCGTTTGGGTATGGATACATGGTCCATCTCTTTGGAACTCGTATCGAACGATATGTAGAAAACTTGACGTCGAAGCAGAAGCCTCGATTGGTGGGCGTGTGCGCAATTTATTTTCCAGATGAACAGGAAGGAGCAAGTTGGGCGGAATTCCCCCTCTCAAAATTAGGCTATAATACCAATCCGAAAAAACTGCAAGGTCTCATTGAAAAAATTTACAGGGACGCTATCTGTCGCATCAGGATAGAGGGAACTAAGACAGTGCCCATCGCTTTATACAAGGCTTTGGACGGCAAAAATACCCAAGATTACGAAGCAAGGGTCGAGCCTAGCGCGATAGGAGGAGAAAAAATAGCGTCTCTTCTCATGGATTCTATATTTCATAAACGCTAATGCTTTTACAATGGGAACGAAAAAAAAATTTCTTATGTCTGCTGTCAGATGGGTAGTTAGCGCTTCAGCTAGTCGCGATCACAACCGCTACCTAACGCTTACACTTACGCTTACAACCTCTATCGCTCTGCTATTTTCTACTTCTTCTATTTGCTGAAGTAGGTAGAAGTAGAAGTAGAAGCTACTGAAGCTACTACTACTACTACTACTACTACTAATACTAACTACTACTACTACTACTACTAGTAGTAGTAGCTACTACTACTAGAGACTACTACTACTACTACTACCTAGCTAGCTACTAGCTACTAGCTACTACTTTTACTATTAGCTATTAGGTACTACTACTAAATGATGAAGTTGTAGGACGCTTAAAACTTACTACTACTAGCTACTACTACTACTACTGTAGCTACTAGCTACTAGTCTACTACTACTACTACTACTACTTACTGCTACTTCCTACATTGCTATTACTATTACTATTAACTAGCTAGCTCATAATTAGTTTATCATAATAGTAAGTATATTATAAATTACTATTACTATTACTATTACTTAACTAGCTAGCTCAAAAATTAATATTACTATTACTACCTACTCACTAGACTAGAAGTACATACTACTTCTACTTGAAGCAGTTACTAGCAGCTAGCAGTTCATTATTGCTATATTAACTTACTACTACTACTTCTACTTTAGCTGCTTTGGCTACAATCTACAATTCGAACAATTCCTTCTTTAACGAGAAACAATCAATTCCTCATTTGACACGAGAAACAATCAATTAATGGAGCATATACCTCCTCTTCCATGATGCATTTGTGTTGCGCTTGTGCATATTAATATTAAAAATATCAACAAATCCGCTTCGCTCTCTAACCTCTACTGTTACCGCTGCTACTAGCCACTAGCTGCCAGAGCGCTAGATATGATATATATATATCGTAGCAATGATAATTACTATATGAGCGGCGTGCTCTTTTTGCTCAGAAGTAGCTGTTTGAGATGTGTGCTTCACCATGAATGAATGCATGGATTGCGTGGAGTAGACTAGAGTAGATAGATCATAATTCGTTAAACTGTTTGCCGAATCTCTGATTCGACAGCCATTGAACTTCATTACTTACTTTCTACTAGTGATTTCTGTGGTTGTTTTGGGAGTGAGCTCAAGAACGAGAGGATTTGTTGCTGAATAGAATCCACTCTGTCTTGTTCGCATATTATTTAGGTCTTAAATATCCAGTCGGGGGAAAAACCTAACCCATGGAAAAAACCTAACCCATCTAACAAAACTACGAATTTCGAAAAAAAAAAAGTTGACTTTTTTCGAAATTCGTAGTTTTGTTAGATTGGGTTAGGTTTTTTCCATGGGTTAGGTTTTTCCCCCGACTGGATATGTAATAGGTAGTACTTATGACTTAGGTAGGTAAGTATTCTGGTCGGTATAGAGGGAGTTCCAAGATACAAGTGGTCGGTAACAGCTATAAGTAAGTAAGTTCTACACTAGGTACCTGGTAAATAGCCACAGCTTTTCATTCTTTCTTCCCTTCTTGCAGCGAGCAGGAAACGAAGCACACTTCCCTGCGATTGACTTTTTCCGTCTGGTGCCAGGAGGGAAACGTGAAAGTAAGGAGAGCTCAAGAGAAGAGAGATTAAGGAACAATGGGGTTTCGCACCCTGTTTGACGGGTTGGTATCAAAAATACTATGGCCCATCCGCTTTATCTCTTCGTTGCCTCCTCGGACTTTATTGTTTTCATATAACTTCGCTGTATGTGTCTGTTCCGTAGTTCTGACATTTTGTTCAGTTTATGTGGCGTCCTTATTTTATATTGGAGAACAAAGTGCCACGGGCAACAGGGGGACCGATTGGATCACATGGTTAGGTTTAGGTATAATAGGTTTGATGTTGACAGCAACCTGCATTATTGGTATGAGAGGTGCTGTGATAGTGTCACTAGATCTTTTGCTGATTTACTTTTGGGCAATCGTCGTGTTTGTGGCACCTTTGTTGTTGGGAACGATTGCGTGTTTTGATTTTTACTTGTATATGAAGGTGTATTTTAGACATCGTTGGGAATTCAATTATTTCTCTGAAGTGCGCAAATTATTTTGTCCTCCAGGTACAAGTGATAGTAAGTGTATGGCTCCTTTGGGTGGTGGATTAGATTTTGAAAGTGTCACTGAATGGTGTCTTGCAAATTACAACGCAACTGATTGTGAAAGCATTAGGGATACAGCTGAATCAAATGCATTACTATGGGGTGAACAGATTACATTAGCGGAAGGAATTGTTGGTACTCTGAATCTTGTCATGATATTTGCAAGTTTATATCTTTGCTATCGCATTTTAACGTCTCCAGTTATCACTCAGTCCATGAATGATATCATTAGTTACCTGCTTCTTATTCCTATCGGTGGTTGCGCTGGCATGGGTACCTATCTTAGCTGGATGGCGGGTTCAGATATTGACTATGATTGGCTTAGTACATATTTTATAGTAATAGCAATTGTCCAATTCTTTCAGATCCCTTTAGGTGTGTATGCGGGTCGTCAGAAGAGGTATTATCTATTGACTTTTTACATGGGATTGGTGCTCTCAGTATCTGCAGCAGTAGTCGCCGCGGGGATTTTTTGTATGTTATTTTCAGTTGTATTGCCAGAAACTTTCATTCCATCAACAAGTTTAGCCAACAAAATTGCATGTGACCGTAATTTGGTTGGATGTTGCTGCTGTAATGTACCTGACGATGGTCAAATGCACTCTACCTTCGGTCCATGGGGTGCAAACGATGAAATGATATGGAGGAACTATACATATGGTTGTCCGGAGTGGTCAACTCAAGAAATTGTAGATATGACTGCTATAGATATTAAGATGGCTGGCTTGGTGGCATTTCTGAGCTGTTTCTATCTATTTGGAGCCCTCATAGTGGCCGGATTACTTCGTGAAAATCTTAAGAATTATAAGACCGAGTACGTTTGATGACTTACGGGCCCAGGATCATCTAGATGAAGAATAATTGATTAAAATTGACCTTTACTTCTTGGATATGAGATGATAGTGAGTTTTCAGCGTTGATGCACGTTGGTTGGCTGCTGTTTTTCTTCTGCTTTTTTATCTTTTACTTTTACAAGCACATATTGTTACTTCTGTTTCTACGTTATAAAATTATTTTTAATTACTTCCTACTTCTAGGAAGTAGAAGTAGCTAGAAGTACTACAGGTACAAGGAAGTACAACACTACAACTATATGTACAACCTACAACTACAACTACAACTAAGTACAACTACATCAAGAAAATCAAAATCTAACTGTAACTGAAGATCGTTTAGCGTTTAGAGCTGTTTAGATTTTAGTTTTAGATTTAATATAATACTTGAAGTATATAATTATCATTAGCTATGTATTATGTATTATGTACATATAATAAGTATATAATAATCTATTATTAAATATTAACTATTACTATTAATAATCTTAGCTAGCATTAAATACTTACCAAATATATAAAAGTATATAATTAATATGATGATAGGACGCTAAGTAGCTAGCTCTGTATATGAAATATCCATTAATATGATGATAGTATAGCTAGTTGAACGTAAAATAACGAATCAAACAAATGAATCAAAATCTAACTGAAGATCGCTCGTCGCTCGCTAACTAAGAGGAAAAAGCCATGCATCCCAACGAGGAAGCAAGGCCAACATGTATTTCAACAACTTAGTTAGGACTAAGCGATTGAAATACATGTTGGCCTTCCTCGTTGGGATTGTAAACTTCTTCCTCATAGCGATCTTCAGCTCTATTTTGATCACCTGGAAAACGACATTGACGAATATCCTGATGATAATGATATCGCTTGATCCCTATATCGACGGCCAATATCTTTTGCTCTATTTGTCTACCATATCTCATTATACATGAGATAGAAGTAATTATATATTATATCTAGCACTACTTCTATGCTTTTATATTTTAATTAAACCCCAAAAAATCGCCGAATTTAAAATTAATTCTGTGCGACTTGTTTTCATGATTGTTAAAACTTGTACAAGTCAGCGTTACGTCCCAAATCCGCCAACGACTCGTGTTCTAAACTCTAAGCACAAAGCTTCTGCCACCGCCATCTTAGTTTCCATTTATTCCATTCCTATCTCCCAGCCACGATATTAATCTCAGGCAGTTCTATAATTTGTCTTTCTCCTTCTTCCTCCTCCTCCTCCTCCTCCTCCTCCAGACTGCCTAGAAAGAGGCACTGGAGCACTATTTCGCTCGAAGTACTCCTTGTTTCTAGGTAACAGGTAATTATACTTGTGCATTGCCTCCATGAATGATGCTCTCAATGACAAGAAAAACAAAACAGAAGGAGTAGCAGGAAATGTCCAGCCCTTGTCCACTGTACTTCCTATTCCAAGTGTAAACAGACTATCGCTATCCACATATCGCTCTATTCCCTATTTATTCACAGTCTCACATCGTTTAACAAAAGCTTTCACCATATTATCTACTATTTCATCGAAAAATAATTCACTGATTTGTCTGTACATTGCTGACTTGAACTTGAAGTCGATTTGAAACGTTACCCAACAGGTGTTGGGATCCTGTCCTGTAATACACAGCACATAGGTAAGTGAAACCAATAGAGGTATTAGAAATAAGGAAATGAATAATACAATCAAAAGCTCCGAGATATTTCACCTGGAGTGAATGTCCATGTTGTCTTCAAATGTTCCAGAAAGGATGACTGAGTGCTATTTGAGGTAATCTTCAGAACGGAACCATCTGACGAATCTAAAAGAACTCTACTTCTATATTTTTCTTTTAATGCCCCGAAACCTACCTCTAAGTCAGCCTCTAATTCCTCGCCATTGTTGTTCCTCTTTTGAATCGTGGATCCCACACACCATGGAACGAATTGACTGAAGTTAAGAGGAGTGGGATGAGGATGAATTAAGAGGATTCAAAACGAAAAAAGCAAAAGTTTTCACAAGAATTTCATAATGCATGTTGTGCAAAAAAATGAAAGTAAGACATTGAAAATAACTACCTGTATGAATCAACGTCTGCTACTATCTCGAAAAGTTGGCGAGAAGAGTACTTCACGAACCTACGCTCGAAATGGCGCTTCGAGGAAGACGACGATGCAGGAGAGAATGACGAAGAAAGAGGAGATGTAAAGAAAGATCTGCTATAAATCGAATACTCTGACTGCATGTCGCTGCCTGTCGCTTTCATTCTATTGCTCCGTCTGCAATCTTTATATGACTTCATATTGCAAATAGCTCTCATATGCAACCGCTGAGGATGCAAGCGATCTTGAAGATGTCGCTGGAGGATGTAGGCATAACTTTGCATTGGTTGTAATCTTCGAGAAGTCATGCTCCTGAATTCTCCTTCTGTCAATATCTCGATATCGCCATGTGACCCTTACAATTTGTGGCGGGATGGATACTTACACAACAACAGCAGAGCCATGCCAGTAGGTACTGCAGAATAACCCCAACCCTAACCAAATAATGTGAATTTAACATCTAATCTAACTACGAATTGTTGCAATCAGGAATGAACAGGTCACTCCTGGAATTCGTAGTTTTGTTAGACATTGATTCAATTTTTTTCCATTATCATAACGCGCAGCTGCTGGCTGCTGATGCATCAATCATCAAGGTAAAAGGTGTGCACAATGGAGGTGCCAATCAAAGTGGTACTACCTACCTACATACTTACCTACCTTCAAAGTACTTGCCTCCGCTAGCCTCTACTTGCCATCCATCCATCCATCCATCCATCCGTATTCAGTTGAAACAACCATCTGCTCACTCGATGGTTGGATGTACAGAGTGAAAACTGGTTTCTTTCCTCAGTTTTTTCATTTGCTGATCTGGAAGACTGATTTTCGGAGGTAGCGGTAGATGACTGAAGAGGACATGACGCCATCTGCATTCGCTGGTTCCATCGATGCTAATTTTCTCTCATCATTTAGGGCTAGAATAGATACATTGGAAACAGGTGACGAGAAGCTAAAAGATGTGTATGCGGATCTTAAGAGAATCGAGGAAGACGAAGAGAAGGCTACACAAATGAATGCCAAGTTGAAACGCTCTTTGAAGCGCTTAATTGAAACATGCCTAAAGAAGATCGAGGGTGAAAGCATTCAAAACTACATCGACAATACTAGTGAGACTATTGATGCGCCTCTTGCCGTTGTGGATCCAAAGACGGCTTCAGAAAAGCTTCGAGTTGCTCAATGTCAACAGGACGTTGATCGTATCTTGAATTGTATAGATATAGCTGCAGTAAAAACAAACTATGAAGCTTCAGCCCTGCAGCCTTTGAAAGACACTCTAAGTCTTCTCGTTTCGCCCGCACAATTATTGGACCGTCCGCTCAAAAAGATAACGCGACGTCGCGTCAATCGTTTCGTATATGCTTTAAGCTCAGCAAAGGAAAGAGCAATCATCGATACTCAGACGAAAGCAGGAATTGCTGATGAGAGGAAGGTGAAAGCAGGGATTGCGCCCAAATCATCGTCAGCGTTATTATCATCAGATGCATCTGTACCTAATCTTATTTTGAAAAAAAAGATGGAATTGTTGGACCACTCTGAAGATCCTGACGACATTGAAAGGCACATCAACGATATAAATGCTCACATTAATAACGAAATTCAAGGAGACATACCTGTCAATTTCAGGCCCAATCTGGCGAAGATAATTGATAGCATTCTTGCGAGCGATAAACGGAAGGGTCCGTCAAGACTGAGACGTAAACTGAGACGCCTGTATGCCACTGTAGCTCCCAATGGAGAAAGTGAGGAAGCTCTCGTAAAAAGTGAATTTGGTTTACATTCATCGCAGCAATCTTCAAATTTATCGCCCTCATCATCGTCAAAGAGTGCGTCGAATTCCATGGATGACTTGCATAATAAATCTCTGTCTCAGTGTTTCGAGCAACTTTCGAATGCGACAACGTCGTCAGATGTGGAAGAAGCTGTCAGGAATGTGTCGGTTAAAAGCATTCAAGCTAACGACGTGAATGAAGAGGAGTGTAATAAACTGAAAAATCTCATTTCAAATTTATTGGGAGGAAGTCATGAAATCAATTTGATTTTGCAATCATCACAACGAAGGAAATTAAAGAGATTGTTGGATAATCTAGGGGGCGATAGTGGAACGGTAGTCCTGGAGGCTGCTCGTGACGATCGAAGTGCAAAGCGGCTGAAGATAACACCAGCTAAAACAGAAGAAAATCTGCACAACGAAGATGACTTTGCAGAGAATCATCAACCTAAGCCAATACCTTATGTTGTATTTGTGGGGCAATTAGCCTTCTCGACAACCAAAGAAAAAATTGAGTCCTTCTTTCGCGACGAAGGCAATGTTGATGGAGATATACGTGTTCGTTTACTCACTCACAAACAAAATGAAAGAAGCAAAGGCATGGCGTTCGTGCAAGTAGAGGGCTCGAGAGAGTTAAGGAAATGTTTGGAGATGCACCAATCATGTCTGGACGGTAGAATTATCAATGTTGAGCACAGTAGAGGGAAAAAAGGAAAGAGTCAACATGGTGTCAGTATGGTAGATGAAAGTGTCAAAAAGGTAGCGGCACGTAGTAAAATTATGTTCGCTCCTCCTCCTCTTGGACCAGGGAGTTCTTGACGATTATGACGAGTTGATTATAGAAGTACTTCGAAGTGGTAACGCGTAAATGCGTAAAAGTGCCTTTTAACCTCTAATACTAAATACTCATTTAGTTATAGTCGCAACGAGGTAGGTCAACATGTATTTCAATCCGATCTAAGCGCTGAGCGGTTGAAATACATGTTGGCCTTCCTCGTCGCGACGGCATTTTCTTCATGACGATGTTCAGTTAGATTTTGATTTCTTGTTGTAGTTGTACCGGTAGGAGGTAGCTGTGTGCGTTTCGTATCGCTGTGTACATGGTAATGGTATTGGTATACTTCATGTAGCTAAAGTCGAGTATCACATTAATATTAATATCAATACTTCAGGAATTATTTAGTACTATGTACTATGTAATTGCTTATGTACACCACTTCTAACTTCTACACTGTACTTCATACTTCTATATTTTATATATTAAAATATTTTTAATAATAATTTTGAGCTTGCTAGGTAGTCACTAGTTAAAAGCGTCCTATGTACGCACAACTTCATCAATATATATTATATATTATATATTATTATTATATACTTCTAGCTGTTTAGCTACCTAGGTATATACATATATATATATAATATTAATATAGGTATATACTACTTACTACTACTACTTCTAAGTATATACTATATCTATATACTTAGGTACCTACAACTTCATTGTTATTGTTAGTTGTTAGTGTTAGGGAAGTACTTATGTATAATATCTTATACTTATATAGAGGTAGAATCAGAAGAAGTACTTACATCTTACATACATCTTACTTCTACATATTACATATTACTAGTTACTAAAGTAGAAAGTAGAAGTAGAAGTAGAAGTAGAAGCTAGAAGTATTACTAGTACTAGTTAAAACTTTCAATTATAGATTATAGAAGTTAGTGTTCCTAAAGGTTCAGTAGCGTGAAACTGGCTTCTTAATATCCCACTCGTTCCTGACTTCGCACATATCCAACATTATTAGAAGTATATCATTTAATTGCATCATACACAATAAATAATTTTGTATGAAGTAGTTGTAGTACTTATGAATGCTTGGATCTTCAATTACTTACGCGTTCACCATGGCCATCGCAACGGCTTGGAGATTCGTCACAGACTTGTACTACTACTTGAAGGAAGTATCACTTCAAGATTCCTGGAGGTTTCCCAGAGGTAGAAGTACATTGGAAATACTTCAGACTCAAGTAGTAGATTGCTCCTTATTTGCGTGATAGGCTGCCGATTATCATCAAAATAATCCGAACAAATTGAATATTCCTGGTTCTTGTGGCACAGGAGTGTTCCTCACATCGGTACCGTTGGCTTCTGTGTTGCTCCGGTCGGCATCACCATCACCTATCTCATCAGCATTGATGCTGGTATTGGCATTGGTTTCTGCGGTACCATCATCCTTGACACCATCGGGTGGACTATCATTCTCTTCTTTATGCTCCACGATACTGCTATTACCAACAATAACATTACCAATATTATGACAATCCTCTTGTTCATCATTGTTAGCCTCCATGGTCGATTCAATGCTGTCATAATTGACTGTCACAGAGCGGCCCAAAGTCTTTCGTCTATTCGCAGCCTCAATATTCTCAGAAAGCAGTACGGTCCTATGGACAGACGCCTGAATAACAGGACAGCTAGGGCTTGATTCAAGAGCCCTTCTATCGAAATTATCAAAAACGAAACCCCTATATCTGATATTCTCCTCGTCAAGTAAAAAAGCGAAAGTATTCTTTGCATTCAGGTAATCCACAGAATCTGTATTTCCACTATCTTTCGCAGCATTCAATATAAATTTTTTGAATTCACTTAATGGAATCCCTGTTTCACGTTTCGTTTCCCATTCCTCAAACATTAAGTGGATTACGGGCTCTTCAAATGGTTCTTCAAATCCTGGTAAAGGGTTGTGTGTTAGGTAGTGACAAAGCTTCCCAAGATCAAGTTTGTCTTTATCCATTTGAGAAGCAAGGTAGTCAAGAGATTGATGATGTGGTGGCGGAATGTTGTTCTTACAGAAATCATTAGAAGCATTCAACAAATATTCATATACTTCTCTATGTCCGATTTGTTTATCATCTTTTACTCTCGCTTTTGCTTCGTCTTTCATCTCCTTAGTTACTGCACCAGTGTATGCGATCGGTTGATTCTGTTCACTTGCCTTCCGTGCGGCTTCCAATTCCTTATCATGTAGTTTCTTTATTTTTATCTGCAAAAGATAATCACAGAGTAGATTGTACATTCTTGTTATCTGTTGATTCCTCTTCGTTAAGTGATATACATGTTTGATGTGAGCTGGAGGAGGCATCCAATACAACGATTTATCACATCTATTTTCTGTATGAATGGACTCTCCATGAGGTGAAGGCCTGAAAGAACCCTTCAAGACCACCACATCAGATATTCGAATAGTATTATCATCATTAAAATGCACATTCATTATCTTTTCAGTGTGATTGGTATCCCTGAGTATTTCTGCACCTTTTGTGATAGCGCATCCAGCAGATGTCATAATTATTTCCCCAGGTGCATCTTTGGCCTCTTCGATGTGGCTGACATTTGTTACCATAGTTCTTTCTGTTACGACAGTGGCACCTGATTCATTATTCATGGAAGCGGTGGCGAGTAATCGGATATTTAGCTGGTCTCTCACGAAAGCCCAGTGATCACCTAGCACCTTGTCGAGGTAATATCTATAATGATTTTGATACAACCATCCATAATATCCATTTTCCTCAATGGTGATATTTTTTGGTGCTGGTTCATCATCTGAAAAGAGAAGGTAATCCATCAATAACTCGAATTTTCGCTGCTCCTGTTTCCACTTTGATGGTATGTTAAATTTATCGTCAGAGAAGACAGCTGATCTGCAACTTACTTTACGACGAGAGCTATGTACAGAACGAGGGAGAACTCTACGATGGTGGATCCGACGTTGTTCAAAAGTTGGATCAGCACTCTCGGCAGCCTTCTCCAAACCCTCTCTGCGCATTTTATCATCCTGACGTAAGCCATCAAATGGCCTCACTCCTATTTCCTCAACACTAATAACTTCATCAGAATCTTCATCCTTATGTTCAATATGCTCAAATGTCAAAGCTTTCATAGCACTTTCAATGGCTGCGGTTCTGCGTCGTTTTGTCGTCTGATTGAGCATTTCATTAACTACGCGCGTTCTGGCAAAAGTTCCTCTTCCGTAATGAACTTCATGGTATATGTAAGCAATTTGCTCTGGATCCTCTTTAATCCTGGATGATTTGTATACAGCTTGAAGTTTGAGAGCTCGAAACGGCACATCAGGATCTGCTTCAGATGAATTGGGATCGGTATTGGCCAAAGTGTCGTCAACCCATATACCTTCATCATAATCTCTTTTCTGCATAATATATGGATGATATTCTTCGTCGTTACCTACAATTTTTATTCCGTCGGCCGATCTTAAACTTTTGTATCTTCTGATTTCGGAATCTGCAAGATCAGGCCGTCCTATCTCGATGACCTTCACCCTCTCCCCAGGAGGGAAATTAATTGTCCCATACCACTCAAATCTCGTAGATTGCGACCTATTTTGGCCTCTACATCTTGCTGTCACAGAATCCGTCACCAAAAATGTATTGAATCTCTCAGGCCGATTTGCAACAAACCTAATGCAAGGAAAACAGTGAGGACGACCTCTATGTTTTATCAATTCAGCTCTGCCATGATGCTCTCGTATACCAAAGCGTTCATTGATATACCCGTCTAATTTGTAATCAGTATTCCCAGAGTCTACGTCGACACACCATGGGACTTTCTGATCTTTGTCTTTTTGATTGTCAAAGGTAGTATTGATCATGCGAATTCCCTTAACGTACATTCTATCATACCATGATATCTTTCCCCATCTATCACGGATAATACGATATCCTTTGTGAATGTCTATGAAATAAATACACTTAGAATCGCTTTCACTTGCATTTGCTGCCCAGACGTGTAACTCCATCATTATCAAACCTGAACAATCAGGAGGAGCATCACGATTCAATTTGTCACCAGCTTGATACAGTCCATCGCGTCCTTTCATTATTTCGCGTGTAATATTCGTTCCCTTCATGAATACTTTCTTCTCGCCACCGAACATTCCCATGACTCCCTCTCCAGTGATACCTTCTGTAATCAAGGCGTCGCCAATCACAACTTTGTATTTGCACTGCGACGCGAATTTCATATTTAAACATATCGTATTCATAGCCTCTTGTTCTTCTACACTCAACTCTTGATCAAGATGACTCAACAGGATTTCTAAAAACAGTCCTGACTTATGCAGAAGCACCATCATTTCCTGGTCGTGAGTACAACGCCATCCAATAGTCTTTAATTCTTCATGCAAGAAATTCTCAGTTACGTGGGCCTCAACTAGCAGCAATTGTCGAGTCCCTCTATGGTACAAACCAGCGCGAGAGTAATGTAAAAGCATTTCGTGGTGATACTTAGATGCTGCATCAATGTGTAAGAATCGTACAATATCTTCATAATCATAAGCTCCCTCCTCTGTTCTTGAAAAATTTTTGCCCCACTCCGCGATTTTGTCCCATTGGAAGCGGGCAATATCATCAACAGTTGCATCGAAAATTTTATCTTCGTCGGCGCATTGCCTTTTCAACCAAACGTCCAACTGTGCTCGTTGCAATCCCTCTTCTTTCAATCTGGCTTCCTTCGCTGCATCATCCTCAACGGTGGTCATTTGAGCAACACAATCACCAATGGCGCTAATTTGGCCATTGAAAGCAAATTGAATGGGAAAGGTGAAAGATGACAATTGGGTTCTGCGGTCAGGTTCATCTTTTGCTGGTTCATAGTAGAGAGTGAACTCAAACGATTTACCAGGCCACAAGTAGGTAGCATGTGGCACCACAGTCACATCCCTATCCATCATAGTTGATATAACTTCTTCAATATCTTCACCAGGAGCAGCCTTGGTCTCTATTTCAGTATCACATGTATGCACCACAATTGGTCTACTCCCTCCATTTATTAAAGAGATCTTACCAGTCGCAACCTGACCATTGGAACACTCGCCAAAATCAACTAAACTTGGCGTTAAGGGAGTACACATTATAGAGATCTTCTCACCCCTGCCATAATAATTGACTGTCACACTCTGTTCCCCATCATTTATGATGAAATTCGACTTGGAGGCATATCTCTTTTGCTCAGGTGGAAAGAAACTTACCCTGTAAAAACCATACTGATTGGGTTCTAAGTTAAGCACATCCATTCTCTTTGCGTCAAACTTGCTTTCGTCTTCATTATATCCAAATAATCCACCCATGAAAGCGAGACCGAAGCTGTTAGAGTTCTCATTGGCTGCATCATCTTCATGAGCTGTGAGCGTACTTCCAGAGCACAAAGATAGCTCAGGCAATAATTCTGTCTTGAAGGCATCGCTGGCGGCAGAAATTCTACGAACGACAGCGATTTGAGTCGATCGGTTATGAATTCGAAGAATCTTTTCTTCTACACTCACAACTCCTTGTGTTGGCAGGTAAACAGGTCCAAAATCATGACTAACAAAACTAAAATCAATAACAGGCTCACCTGTGAGTTTTGGACTTGAGCCTTCAAGTGAATCCATGGTATCCTTGGGTGCAGTTATGACCATTTTACCAGACTTATCTCCTGAGATCATGCAATAGTCATTCGCACTTAATGCAAGTATAGGCGAGGTATGGATGACCATCGCCTCCCCATGTGACTGCGACCACTCGACGACAGAGTCAGCCTCGACATTCAGAGGCATGTACCATTTCATTATGCTCATGTCCAGCGATGATGTAAACAAATGTCCACCAGCCATTTTGATTCCTGTGATAGGATCTGAATGTACATGATAAGTCTTCAAATGTATGAACTGCAATTCGTTCATTGCAGCACATTCATCAGTGAAAAACACATTCGCATTCGCGGGGTCAATCTTTATCGCATAGACGCAGATAGATCCGTTCACATATCCTATATATAGGAAATTCCATGCAATTGCTACACATGAAATCGTCATTTGAAGTTTAAGATCAGACGATTTCACTATGCGTCCATTCCAGAAGGTAATTTCCAGGGTGCTTCTTTCAACAGGCAGTGGAAATACGGCGAGATCACCGTTAGCACAACCGGCACACACGGCATGTGTCACAGCGTACTTCTCCCTCTGTGAATCCGAGTTCTGCAGGTAATTAAGCAAATTGATCACGCACATACTATTCACAGGGGCACCCGTCGATGTAGATCGTAGTGGATGAGGTTTGGTAGTTGACCCGGCCCACATTTTGATGGTGCCATCCGCTGAAGCGCTCAGCAAGTGCGACTCAAAAAAATGACTACAATGCACTGCTTGGGAATGTGCAGTCATTTTCAAAATGAATTTGAACATTGGAGTTTTCGTGGCGTTTCTGCTGTCTATCGTGTAGAGGAAAAGATTATTCTCAGTAGTGGCTACTAGACGCTTCAAGTCGCTACTCAAGGCGATGGCATAAAGACCGGGTTCACTTTCTATCATTTGAAATTTCTTGAAATTGGTCTCTTTAGTGACAAAGAGAGACGCGTGGGAACTCCTCTTCCATATCTTGATGGTCCCATCAGAATAACCTATGTAAATCGTGCTAATCTTGTCGATGTGTAGAGCAGTTATGTGCTTTCTCGCTTCGCTAATCTGCGAAACTTGCTGTAGCGTTTCTAGATTCCACGTTTGACTAACATTCTGCTCATAAATTGAATATATTGAAGCCTTCAATAATTTCACGTTGCTGTAAAAGTCTGCTGCATCTAAACAACGCTTATGTTCCTCAGTGAGATGATCAGTTGAGCCTTCGGAAAGCAATTTTCCAACCGAATATTGAAGTTTTGCCATATGAACATGGTGATCAATACATGCTTTCAATTTTGAACACACCATCGAGTCTAAATGACTCGACCCACAACTTTTGATACGATTGTTCAAAGAGTCTATCTGAAATGTCATTACCTCTACGAAAAGAATTTCAAAGGTTTCACGATCAAGTCTCTGAAGCAACAACAGATTATGGCTCTGCGGATTATCGACTTTACTGGTGAAAAAATGATTTACCAAAAATGAGCTCAAAAAGTATTTTGAACCGGCTGCGTGCTTTTTGGCGAGACGACGCTCTTTCCTTCTTTTGGATGCGCTCGAGGGCTGACTTTGAATAATGGCTGCTCTATGAACAGCGATCAAAATTTCTTGGAAAGTGAACTTCCATACAGCCCTTCCACCTACGAAGCCGCCAGTAATAACATTTGCAATCGATGACTTCCTTCTCTTCACTGGAATTGTTGAAGAATCTACTCTTGCCATCAACTCGCCGACCACCTTTTCTGGCAGCAGAGCTTCATTGAAGGCAAAGTTCGAGCGAGTTAGCGCATATTCATCCTTTCCGACTGGCGCTTTCGGTACAGAAAGTAAGATCGTCCTCACCGCGTTGTCGAGATCTTGGAAAAGTATACTCTTTTGACCTTCTCGATATAAACCAAGCGGACGAGGAAGCATAGCTACAAGCGCATACAAGCTCTCTACATTGATAGTACCATCCGAAATGTTGAGAATGTTCTGCTGTGCCAAGACTTGTTGCCATGCTAGTTGGAACTGAAGAATTTGTTGTTGCGCCAATACTGAAGTTTTGTAGTCTTGAAGTCGAGTTTTCTGAATGTTCATCAATGAAAATAATCTGAACACAATCACAATAGTGATGTAGAAAGAAAAGAAGAAGATGTACGTCACAAAAGTATGTATCGTTGATTCACCATCGTCAAGCTCAGAGATCACTTCCGACCAGACGTTTCCGGTTCCAACTATCAACAAAGTAGTTATCCCATTTCTGAGGGTTTGAAAATTATAGTGAGCATCTATGAACTCGTTACCAGTTGAAATTGTGTTTTTGGGGAATATCAAACTGCCGATGACAGCATATATCAGAAGCGTTGTAAACAAGTATAGGAACAATGGCACAAATCCTGACCACGCAGTTGTGGCAACTTGGGTCATATTTTGTGTAATCTCAAACGCAGTGATGATACGAAAAGATCGTACGATAACGCAAACTTTCAAGATATTTCTATCCAAGGGTCCCCAGTCGCCAGTGGGATGAGTATAGAAATAGAAAAATGATACGGCAAGAATTGTTGCGAAGACAACATCGACCATACCCACAACAGTTTTGAACGTCGATGAAGGTCCGTAAACATACAAACGCAAAGCATATTCAATCAAATATACCATGGAAAAGATGGTGTCATAATACACCCACTCATTTCGCCCATAAGTTGTCGAATAGTAAGCAATTATCAAAAACATCGGGAATGCAAAAAAACAAGACACCAATACTTTATAGGATCGCTTGGAAAATACGAGCCAAATATAGTACTGGGGATTGGGAACTCCTGGGAAATTATCAGTCGGCTCAACATTGTATTCCGAAGGTCTAGGAGGAGTTGTCAAAGGATTCACCTGTGTGAGCATTTCTTCGTACGTAACCCACAAGGCTTCTCTGCTACCAAATATAACCTTGTGATAGGACTCCACTTTAGCTTCATTCGACAGCCATTGGGTCCATGAAAGTTGGCGCACCCGATAACCAGTAAAAGTATTCACAACTATGAAATGATAGTAAATTACACCTATTAGCAACGTCAGCATGACAAGTCCGATCAGCAAAACTGGAACAAAGAACAAAAAATTTGCCTTCGAAGTCAAGTCGCCTGGTTGATAACCCTTCTCAACAGTATCAAGACCATTATACATGATTCCTTGCCACTCATTCAGCATAAAAATACGAAATACCGATAACATACCCGCCCAAGCATTGTCAAAGTGGTCTATGGGCCTTTCAACTGAAAGCACCTCTTTTCCAGAATATGTAGTAGTATAATTTACAGTCGTCATATTTCCACTGGCGTCGTCACATCCATATGGATATGCAGATGACGTTAAATCGAAAGCTCTACCATCTGGATACAAATCATAAGAACATCGATTGAAAAGGCTCTTGAAGATCTGCACACCAATTATACCAAAGAAAAACACGAACGACAGTGCAGCTGTGACGACCGAAGACAAAGAAGTGAAAGAAGCGGAAATTGACGTGAGGAAAGTTGACAATGATCGATCAGAGGAGAATGATGTAATTATTCCAGGTAACTTCGCAATGCGAATGATTCGAAATTTTTTGAAGATCGCTTTCGCAGCTGGATCGGTAACGAAGAGAGATATCACCATCATAGCGTTGACAATGAATTCAAGCCAATTTACTGGGTTACTGAAATAGCAGGTGCTCCAAGGAGAGTATATACCGCTAACACACCATTCAAAAAACATTTCCGCCAAAAATACGACGAATACTACGAGATCTACAATTATCCATACTTCAGGAGAGAAGTAGAAACGCCCAGTATCATTAACATCTCTCGATGAGTTCAAAATTTGAAGAACACTGATAATCACCGCCCCAGAAACTGCCAAATTGAATGCAGCTGATTTTTTAATCGCCTTGATCAATTTCTCCAATGCCCCCCCAGGCTTCACTATGTACATCTTCCAATTCTCTCTCTCTTTAAAAAATGCTTCCAACCAGGTCAACTCCGGCTCCTTCTCTTTCTCTTCCTTGATCAAAGCATGCTTATTTTCGTCTTCATCCAGTACATGACCATCAGCGTCAGCAGCGAATTTCGCCATCATGTTAAAAGCCACTGTCATTTGCCGTTTCTGCTGAATCGAAATAACATTTTGAACTACGATTTTATTACCTATCGATGCACAAAGTACATATTCTCGAGCTAATTTCTCCATCTCCATCATGATCGATGCAGTCAGTAAGGCCTGCATCAGCCAGTTCGATACTATAATCCATGTGATGAAAAATACAGTCGATACTACACCACTGCTAGTAATGAAAGTATACATAACAGGATACCAACCATCTAAGCATGACATATTGAATAAGGTGATGAACCCTCTCGAAAAATCAGTGAATATCATGCGCTCAGTGTATATTCCATTCCACATCAATACTAATGGAGTGAGTCCAGGAAAATTCTCATCATATTCTGTCAATTGGGATGTGGCAGTGCCAAAACATTGCATTCCGACGACAGCCATTGTAAACAAGGCTGCACATAACATGACGCTGTATATGATCATAGGTCGACCTAGTTCCATCATCAAGCTTAAAAATCGAACTAGACCTAGAGAAGGATCAGATATTGCTTGCCCTTCTTTCAATTTCAAAAGAAATGCCACTTTGTAAAGTCTCATCAAACGTAGTAGACGAAGCATACGAAAATTCGATACAAATCCCACAGATGAGGTGGCAAAGCTGATGCAGTTGAAAACAACCAGAGTGAAATCCAGAATATTGAAAGAACTGTCAAAGAACATATATGGACCCATTACTGCAATTCTCAGCACCACATCGACTATAAATACAATTGTTGATGTCAAGTTGATCACTTCCATTGCTTGTATGGTGTCATCAGAAGGATCGTTGGAATCAAAGGCTAGTGCCAATGTGTCTATGAATACAAACATGATCACAAAAATACTCAAAGGTCCCCCATCCGAAGCTATAATGACCCTCAGATTGTCACAGCCTTTACAATTAGGTTGCCAGATTTCTTCTTCTTCGTCTTCTGATTCTATTTCCCCTGGTACTAATTGTCTACTTCCTTTCTTCCTCCTCTTTTTCTTTTTCTTCTTTTTCCCCTCGTTATTTGCATCTACGCCGTCCTTCTCTATACCCCCTATATCATCCTCATCATTTTTGAAAGTATCCTTGAGCGCCTTAATAGCATTTGTTAAAATCTTATCTTCCTCAAGTTTTGTTTCAATAAATATTCCGCTATTGTATGCCCATAGTAGCATTTCGAGTTCTGATGTAGTGTCCTTCGTCCCAGGAAACTTTTTGGCGATCATCTCTTTCAATTCTTTACTTGTAATTTGCCTCATATTATTCGAAAATACAGCAGCAATCATATTAACATAAATTTCTGCTACAATCAAAATGCAACTCAGTAATAATGCAAAACTAAGAGCGGGCCCATTCGCATCGACCAAAGCAAAAAATAAATTACCCCATCCCCTCATCGTAATGAATGTCAAGTTCGCCAAAAAAGCAGTCCCTGGCTCAGCAAAAGATCCTATACCATCGCCAAACCCTATGCCAATGTTTGTACAATTGAACCCGGTTTCACAAGTTCTAGCGCCTGATCTGAAACCACAGTGGCGATCATTGTAAGAGGAGTTGAAAAAGTCTGCTCCGTAAGTGATATACATGGAATCATTGTACACATTCTCATGCCATGAAGACGAATCCCTGCTCGGATCTGGAATACATCGATAGTTCAAACTATCAGCAAATACTATGTTTGATAACAAGGCTGCAGTAACCATCACTAGCATGATCATAACGACAATGAGGACTATCCTGTCAAAAGTTTCGCCGATGGCGTTCATGGTGTACAACACAGAAGGAAATGGTGCGCTAAGGCCATAGGGATTGAAAAGCCTAAATAACTTAAGAGTACGTATGCATTGAAGCACAGGGAACACAGTTGTGAGGAAGGGTCGAATTGATCCACCGTTGAATTCATATATCCATCCTATCAATTTAAGAAGGAGGTGGAACAAGGCTTCCACCGCGTTGATGAAGTCAAAAATCATCCAAGTAGTCCGAAAATATATGGCTGGATTCATTGCTATTACCCGTACTATAAACTCTCCTACATATACTACATCAATAAAAATATACACATTCTGCCTCGTTGAAGTCTGTTCATCGAGTGCTATATCAGTCGGATCAGTAGCCAAGAAGATCAAATTCAATACAATGATTCCCATGATACTAAAATCAAACCACCAGCTCTTCTCTATCTTGGCTATACCTTCTGGAGGTGCTGGTTCTGCCTTCTCGTCTAAAGACTGACCAGCAACAATCCTTAGCATGTTATTGTGAGCCTCTACGCTGCTCCCATGTAGTTTTTTTTCATTCATCTTGGAAAGGAACCAAGCTCTTTCCTCTCTTCTTTCTGTTCTTACTTGCCTATACCTACTCTATTTTCACTGGTAGTTACCCTTCCACTCTTTCCTGGGCTGATCTCTGGTGACAAGAGTCCACAACTGTCTTTCAATTTGTACCTGACCATTTCAGTCATCAAAACTCTTTATTTATTTGATCTTTCAGAAATTTACCTTCTGTTATTCATTATTTGCGAGCCTTTACTACTCATACTTTGTGCAGCTCTGCTGCTGCTGCTGGCTGCTGTGACTCCAAAAATCAACACATCAATCAGCAGCAGCAGCACAGCAGCATAGCCAGCAGTGGCAGTGCACCATGGGTTGGCAGAGAAAATATCATAGGTAGTACATTGGAATATGGTGTAGGTACGGACTCGGTGTGAAGACTCCTGCTTGGCGACGTGATCATAGATAAGGGTCCGGGTTGGTGAGGATGCGAGGTGCAATGAAGTTCGCCCTATCGGTTTCTCTGCGCAGCAATCGCAACACTTGTAAGAATGTAAATAGTAGACTCTTTGTAGCCACCATGCAACCTTTTTCTGCATCAGCTTCTGGCTCAGATTTGAACCAAATCCATCAACGCATGGCTGGGCGGAAGCGATTCTATAAGCATGTGGGTATTTCTCCCATCACAGTAGAAGAGATTGCTGATACTAGCGGCAGTTTCAGCAATGATAGCCGCAATGGAGTAAAATACCTTATCACACTCGATGGAAGAACGCTCAAGACTCCAGCTCGTAATCCTTTCCACGTGCCTAATATTGAGCTAGCTTTGGCTATTGCTACTGAGTGGGATGCACAACTTGATGTATTGAAAGGCATTGAGCCCACCACGATGCCTATGACACAGATGATGTTTACTGCTATTGATCAAATTAGCGTAGACAGAGAACCTACTATGAACACACTGCTCGGTTACCTACCGACCGACACAGCTTTGTATTTTACGACTGAAGACGATCGTATACTTCTTGGTCAACAAAGACAAAAGTTAGAACCCATCCTTCGATGGCTGAGACGAACTTTTGACGTTGAACTAAAAACGAGTAGGGGACATTTTCAAGGTCGTCTCAATCACCCTGAGAAAAGTGTTCAAAAAATAGAGTACATTTTGACACAATTGGATCCAATTGCTCTAGCTGTAGTACAAGCTGTCACTTTAGAATGCAAGTCATTAGTGATGGCTTTAGCATTCACTTTTAGACATCTAACTTTAGAGCAAGTGAAAAGTGCATCAAGGTTGGAGGAAGAGTTTCAAGTCGAAATATGGGGCTTAGTTGAAGGGGGACATGACATGGATCGATTGAACAATTCCATTACGTTGGCATCTGCTGATACTTTGCTGAGGTTTTATTGGAAAAATGAGGATTTCCAGAAAGTATTTCAAGTTTGCAGCAGGCAGGCATGATTTAGGTACTTAGACTAGATAGGCACCGGTACATACGATTAAGAATTACTTCTACTTCTACTTCTAGTTGAAGATCGTTATGATGAAGAAGGCTAGTCAACTCATGACAAAGAGGGTTAAGTAGAAGATCGCCACAAATTATAGAAAATCGGCTGGAGAGCGTGACTTCTTGCTTATGCCTTTTGTGGTTTTCTCATACTCATACTCATATACATATTGTAGTCTATACCTAGGTATTTGTAGTCTATACACCTAGTCTAGTCGTCTAGTCTAATCATAATAATAATAATAAATAACAAATGATGAAGTTGTAGTTGTAGGACGCTTAACTAGCTAGCTCATAAATGAATAATAATAATAATAATAATAATAATAATAATGATAATAATGATAATAATAATGATGTATATTTGAGCTAGCTAGTTAAGCGTCCTACAACTTCATCATCTGACGTTGTCCATAATAATAATAATTTTAATAATGGTCAAATTCTTCATTCTTCCAGAGACAGCCGCTTTATCTGCAAACAAATTGAGCATACTCATACTCATACTCATACTCATAAGCTTATGGCTGTCGATGGAAGGGATAGGCAATCCAAGAGACCGGCTATATGGAAGCTGTGGACGCGTCATATTGCTCTATGAAAAGAATGTACCATAAATGAGTAGCACATTATGAGAATGAGAATGAATAAAGAGTAAATAGGTATGTATATGAAACCTTCCTCGTTGGGATTATAGGCTGCTTCCTCATAGCGATCTTCAGATCTATTTTGATCACCTGGAAAATGACATTAACGAATATCCTGATGATCAATAAGAAAATCAATATATCATATTCAAGCTCCTCTGCGTAAGGAGTAGACGACGAAAGCGGAGTATAAAAGTATAAAAGATAAAAGATAAAAGATAAAAGTATAAGTATATAAGAATATAAGATATAAGGGAGTGGATTAGTCTGAAGTAGGTAGAAGTTAGAAGTAGAAGTAGAAGTAGAAGTAGGAGTAGGAGTAGGAGTAGCTAAGTGGTGCATGAAATGGCGTTACATTTTCACGGAACACTAAGAACTAAAAATTGAATAAAAGGGCGGTAGGTAGGAAGTAGAAGTAGAAGTGAAGTACTTGAAGCTTGAAGCTTGAAGACTTGAAGCTTGAAGTAGTTAGACTAGTACTTCTAGCTTCTACTTCTACTTCTAGCTTCTAGGTAGAGAGGAGATAGGAGTTGTGGTAGTAGTACTTCTGGCTAGTGGGAAGAGGCGTAGGTGATGCATGGTTATTACAATAATTCAAAATTCTTTACTCCTTCGAAGTTATAGCTCTACATGAACAGGTAGCTGTTCAGCAGCCTCCCGATGTAAATCTGCAAATAGTGCAGAGCTAAGATATCGCTCACCAAATGATGGAATGATGACTACTACAGTCTTTCCTTTATTTTCAGGCCTGCATGCAATGTGGATGGCAGCGTTAATGGCAGCGCCAGATGATATACCGACAAAAAGACCTTCTGTTGTGGCCGCATGGCGAGCGGTTGCTATCGCCGTATCAGACGGTATCTGTACCACTTCGTTGAGAACGGACTACACAAGGAGTAGTAAAAAGCGCGTAAAATTTTGTGAGAAAACCAATCGAAATAAATTGAAATAGCAACAATGATAATATTTCATATAATACCGTGTCACAATTGTCAGGAATGAAACCAGCACCGATTCCCTGTATTTTGTGTGGACCTGCCTTTCCTCCAGATAGTACAGGCGACTCCGAGGGTTCTACGGCCGCGACGTACAAGTCTGGTTTCTTGGATCTTATAAACTGCGTAATGCCTGTTAAAGTGCCACCAGTCCCAACGCCACCCACCAGTATATCAATCTTTCCTTGCGTTTGATACCAAATTTCTGGACCTGTCGTTTCTCTGTGAATCTTCGGATTATCAGGATTCTTGAATTGTTGTAACATGAATCCTCTCCCATCCAAACCCCTAACTATCTCTTCAGCCTTTTTTATAGCCCCTTTCATTCCTGTTGCTGCAGGTGTAAGAACGAGAGTTGCACCCAACGCCTTCAACATTACTTTCCTCTCATTTGACATACTCGTAGGCATAATTAAAATAAGCTCATATCCCTTTGCAGCAGCAACCATTGCAAGCCCAATTCCTGTGTTTCCTGATGTTGGTTCAACGAGACAAGATACACCAGGTTGGATGTCGCCTCTTTTTTCAGCTTCAGTGATCAAAGAATATCCAATACGATCTTTTACAGACGAACACGGTTCCATTGATTCCATTTTACAGACAATATCAGCAACACAACCCGCATCCTTCGCTAATCTCCCCAAGCGAACGCATGGTGTTCGACCAATACATTCAAGGATAGAATCACATATCAATGGCCGTTCCATTGGATTCTTCACAAAATCGCCATTGGCAGCTCCAGCTGAAGATTCCTCTGTACGAAATTCTGTCATCTTTGTTCTATGGATTGAGAGAATGTAATAAAAACAGATAAAGAATGAGCGTGAAGCGAAGGGTGCGGGAAGAGAAAGGGTGGAAGCCTGGAACAACAAGAGCAACTGTTACTTACCTGTTCACTCCCTTCGCGAGGCACAAGAATGAATCCTACTAGAAATATCCTATCCTCCTGAAAATATCCTGGAGTGTAGTGCCCTTTGCCTGCCTCTACATTGCTAATAGCTAATAGAATAATAATACCTAGTACATAGTAGGTAATATGAGTCACCAGCAGCAGTCAAAAAATGATGAATCAAGTGGTAATCCCCTTTCTGACACAAAGTATACGACTTGAATTGAAGCTGTCAGACGCTGAAAAGAATGAAGAGAACATATCTCCTGATTTTGACTAGCTACTTGCTCGGGTTGAGCGATGCATTACGTCTGCAGCCCTTGAATATTGGACGAAATATCTGTATTGCAGCATCTTTCAGCTGCTTCTGCACATTCACACCTATATTTACGATAGAACAAGTTGCAGCAGTGACGCTTGAAATGGAACAAGTGAGTCCAATGGGAGAAGCGACAAAACCCTCTGATAAGGACATTTTGAACGTTCAGAGAGCTTTCCTGGACTTCGACTCGAAAAAGTTCGATGCAGCTGACAAGGAATTTACAACTGGGATTCAGAAGTGGAAAGAATTAAAGAGACCACGAGATGAAATTGTATCACTTCTGAAGGCCAGAGGCTCTGTAAGATTAGACAACAAGAAGTTTCAATCAGCTATTGATGATTATAATGAAGCCTTAGAGATGATGAAGGTTGATGGGGAGCTTCCTGATGGAACGGCTAGATATCCAGAATATCCTGATACCATTGTAGAAAGAGGTCTAGCTCAAGAGGGGTTGGCGGATTGGAATAGCGCATTAGAAGATTATAACAAAGCTATTGCTCTTTGGGGAGGGGGGAGAGGAGAAGGAATTAATCCTTTTGTATTGACTTTCAGGGGTAACACTTTATCTACCTTAGGAAGATATAAGGAAGCGATTACAGATTATGAAGCTGCGGCAAATTTGTTTAATTCTGCACAAGATGTTGCAAGGTATTCAGATGCGAGAGCTAATCAAGCTCTAGCATTGTATGAAATAGGTTCGCGTTATGAAGCTGTGAAATATATGAAGGATGTAGTCCGAAAAAATCCAGGATATGGAGACATGCATGTTGCTCTTGCAGCCGATTCATGGTCACAAGGAGATTATATCACAGCATTGAAAGAATGGAATTTTGTGTGCGATAGTATTTCTGTTGGATGCGATGCATATAAAGACATGAATTGGGTAGAAAACATTCGTAGATGGCCGAAGAGCTTGGTTGAGAAACAGAGACAATTTTTAAATAGGGAAATTCCAGACAAACTAAAAGGTGATAAATCAGGACAACTGGCTCCATCCCCTTCAAGAATTTGATTCGTGGTAGAGGTTGCATGTATGAATAATAGATTGTGGGTGTATATGGGTACTATCCCTTTCATCATTGTTACAACTTACAACAAGTACAAGAGGCAGCTGCTACGGCAGCCTGGTGCTTGGTGGGTATAAGTATAAGTACTTCTAAGATACTTCAGTATGAAGACAGCAGGTAGGCAAACGAGGGGATGTTGACGCACTGATGATAGTAGACATCGTATCAGTATTCAGTATTAGCTACTTCTACACTTCTACTTCTACCTATACCGTTACAAATAAAACTACTTCTACTTCTACGAATAGGTAAAGGTACTAAGTACTAGTACTAGTACTAGAAGTAGTTAGCTAGAGTCATAATTAGAGTTAGAGTCATCTTCTACTGCTACGACTATGAACTATGATGTACTAGTACTACGCACCTGGTGTCTACCGCCCTATCGCAGCCAGCCACTGATCATATCATCGCATACTTCACCGTCATTAGTTTTTAGTGCTGAGCGCGCGTGAAAGCAACGTTGGAAGGAAATTGAAATGATAGGGCCTCCACTTAGACACTTAGACACGACACTAGGTACCAGGTACCTACTAGAAGTCGTACCTACTTCTACCTGCTTCAAGCCAAAAGTAGAAGTAGCAATCAATCAAGATTCACACCCCTTTCTAAGGCTTCAAGTTCTCTGAGTTTATAGCCTACCACCAACTGCCACATACACAATTGAGCCAACGCCGCTATTGGCTGTTGAATAACGACATCCTGACTGCTTATATCTAACTCTAACCTATTCATCAAAGAATCAACAAGTAGTTGAATCGCTTCCATAGCCTCATCACTCATATCTGATGTCAATGATGCTAAATCTTTTTCAGGTAAAGCTTGAATATATGTGAGAATATTTCCTCTCAATTCCTCTTGCTTCTCTTGGCGCAACTCCATCAATTCCCTCCTGAGATCCTCTATTTCGTTACCTAATGCTTCTGTAACCTCTTCAGCAGGAACTGTAATTCTTTTACCAGTCTCGACATCTTTAATAGTGATATCTCCCGTGACGCTCACTTTTTTTTTAGAGGAAAATGGAACTCCTACACTATTAGTTCTCGTTAGTGAATAGTCATTACTTGGCATCGAAGGCGATTTGTTGATATCCCCTTTGGTCATTGACATGGTGGTATTGCCATCACCAATTTGTGCTTCATTCGGTAATTTTGGATATCCCTTTAACGACCTTGTAAAACTCATCCTATATTCAGCATTCTTGAACATGTATCCTGTGATCTGCATCTGAAACATTAGATTCGCCAATTTTGTGTTGGTTGTAATGAGAGAAGCATCCAGAGCATACTGCGGTAGACTGCCTAAAATATTCATAATAGTGCTCTTTGCAGCCTCTTGAATATTTGAAGGAGCTGTTTTGCTGAACTTTGCCATAATTTCGTTCGGAGCGAGTTTTTCTACCATTTGAAAATATCGATTATTGCTGTTAGTTTTGTATTCACGAAACGGCCGACCCAAGGTAGAAGAAGATTGATCATCCAATAGATCACCCCCATTTTGTAACATGGCATTTAAATCCTCTTTTGTAGTAGGAATTCTTGTAATACTTCCAGTTGTCACACTCTTTCCATTCTCCCCTTCCCTGCTGCTGCCCTGTTTCATCCGATCGACATCATCAAACAAGGGTAGCGCTGACGCATCCCCTATAGTCTTGTTTTTACTGTCTTGTTTGTCACTCTCGTCATCACCATCACCAGGTTTTGCCATAGCCTTGGGTCTAATCGGGGACAGTAAGTTAGCTCTTCTATAGCAACTTGCTATTGCTTGCACATAACGAGATGAACAGCTATACCAACCACCATGTCCTGAGTGCGAAGAGACGAGGAAAGAAAAAGCTCTGTTGACCTCCAGAGAAAGGAAAAGTCCACAGACAAAAGCGATAATCAAGCATTGCGATGTCCTCATCTCTTCCAGAAGTGGAGTCACGCTGCTGCTGGCAAATTGATGAAGAGGTTATCACAACAAAATGATGATGAGACTATGTCATATGTGATGACTAATATCTACCTCTATTCCTCTATATTTTATATTTTATATTTTATATACCTACTGGGGATACCAGAAATACAAACACCAAAAATTGAGCACCATAAGTAGCGAACTATAAATCCAACAAGGACAGTAATTATATAGACTTGTAGAGAATAGAAAGTTTGTACACGGTTGATGTGGAAAACCCTTATTTAAGTTTCCTTGAAATGTTATGTAACCGCAACCTTAAAATGTAGCTACTTTCCACATTACCTATTATTTCCTAAACGTCGCTGAAGAGGGAAATTAATAGCCTAAATGACCGAATCTATCAAGACATATAAATACCAATCTATAGCCCTTGCTCTTCTTGACATTTTGACAGCTTAATTTCAGCAAAATACTTACGCTGTGAAAAATTAATTTCAGATTTCAGTCAAAATAGCGCCCCTAAAAACACCAAAATCTTTGGTGTTAATCATTTTGATCAATACTCGTCTTGACATAGGCAAATAATAGCTCAATCGATGTAGTATGTCCAGCTTGTACACGGTTGATGTGGAAAACCCTTATTTAAATTTCCTTCCATATGAACCAATCACACCAAATCCATGTTACCGTCTGTAAATACATGGTAAGGTATTAGAGAGTTAGGGTTAGAGGTGATAACATCTAATAAAACTACGAACTATGATTTATAAATTCGTAGTTTTATTAGATGTAAAAAAGGTGTTCATATTTCTGGTATCCCCAGTAGGTAGTAGTCAGCAGTCGTGAGTGTGAGTAGGTACCCCCGGGATACGATACGTAGGTAACAAAGTGGTCACAGCAGTCGTCACAATAGACAAGTGGTCATTGGTAAGGCACTTTTGCCACTCACGTGCTTGCAGTTTGGAACTTCCAGTAGCTGCAATAGGTGGTGAAGCAGGTGAGGAGAAGGCAGAGACAGAAATGAGTACAGAAGATAGAAAGAAAGGGAAGAATCAAGTAGATCCAGACATAATTCTGGAGGAATTAATTCGATTTCTTGCACCAGGTGCGATATGGAATGGTGATGGTGATAGCTCTGGGAGCAAGCTAGCAGAATGTCATACACTGCTGTCACAGATGGACTACATACGAGAAAGAGGAGGTGTGAACGATACAATAAGTGACCTACTTTCGCAAGAAGGAGAGACGAGCGGAAGTTACACAGAAGCGCTACAGGAGTGGGTGGAAGCTCATGCTGACAAGGTTATTGATGGGAGCAAGGTAGAAAATCTTCAAAAGCACAAGGAAAGCAACAATGTTTACAGTCCTTCCACCAAAACTATTGTGCAAGCGACAGTTCTTGACGACAAAGGAAGTTCCAAGGGTATGTACATGTTATTGATGTGTGTGTTTATGTATATGTGTACTTTTGAGTACAAAATTGGTCATGCAACAATAATAATGTATAGAGTCATGAACAATTATTAACTGTTACTGATTTCTCTATTCCGTCACTTGTGTAGGATCAGGATTGGTAGCAAAAACGGCTATCAGTGAGGGTGAGCTTGTAATGGTGATACCGCGCGGTCTTATGATGAGTTGCAACTTTGGGTCTGCAGTGGATACTCCAGAAATGATCGAAATACTACGAGGACAATTCGCTGATAACGGTGTAGTGCAACTTGCCTTACTGGTGGCGCATGGTCTTCAAGCGCCAGGATATTTCTATAAATCGTACTTGCAATCGCTGCCGACACAATATACTACTCCACTTTATTGGAATGAGCATGACTTTGATTTGATAGAAAATCCTATATCTAGGTGCAATGCTATAAATTCAGTGCGAGCTGCAATGATGCTTTACGTAAGAAGTGTAAAAACGTTAGACAGAGCAAAGAAAGTCACTAAAATAAATCCCAAAAGCGCCCGGGCTAACCCCTTGATCATGAATAACATATCGTGGGATCTTTTCCGGTGGTCAATGTCCGTTGTAATGACCAGGCAAAACCACATTCCTTACGTGGATCTAATGACAAGTGAAGTAAAAGAATCACATACTCTAATACCCATGTGGGATATGATGAATCATGAAGGTGGAAAAATGACGACATTATTTGATCCTGAGCTGGATAGTTTAGAGTATAGAGCTATGAGAGCCTTCGAAGACGGCAGTGAAATTACAATGCACTATGGGGATAGATCTAACGAACAGCTTCTCATTTATTCGGGTTTTGTTTCTGATAGCACCAATAGTAGTGATGATTTCATTTATACTGTTAATATCAACATTTCGGATGAGCTCACGAAAATCAGAAACAATATCATTGGTAAATATGTTCAGTTCGTAGGGCCTCGCCGATCTTACGATGTTTTGAAAGCAGGTGGTGTGTTTAGTATACTAGTGAGGCGATCAGATTTAGCGATTTGTTTCGCAGATGGCTTATTTGTTGGATTGGTGGCTGTAGCATCGAAGGAAGAGTTAGTTTCTATTATGAGATTGGCGGAAGATTACACCAACAACATCACCAGTGTATCTGGTGAAATGAGGAGCGACAACAGTGATAGTGTGGAGAAGGTTTTAAGTTTTGTGAAGCAGGGAAAATTAAACAAAGAGCTTGTAATGAGGGGATTGAAATGGGTCTATAATGAGGGTAATAAGCGTAGCGAAGAGACAACAAATAAAGATTATGGACACGCAAGCAAATTACAGATTGGATCATCAATTCAACTAATGAATGAGGGACATAGACAAATGACACAATCCTTCATGTCCTTCTTACAAGAGACAACTTCAATAGTAGCCGCAGTGGTAGTAACTGAAAGCTAGAGTTCGTACATGCAGTAGTTGCCCTCAATGTCTACTACTTCTAGTTGCACATAATATGTACACATATGTATGTAGGTGTATGCATAGTATTTTGTATGATTTCGCAGCTACTAGTACTAAAAATGTAGGACGCTTTTAAAAACTAAAAATGTGAAGTATTCAATACTACTTCAAGTAGTTTTTTGCCATTCAATAGTTGTTATGTTGCCCGCCCCCGATGCTATAAATATGATAGAATGATACCTACCATTTCTGGCTTCAGCTGCTGAGAGCCACATTTTTGGAATTAATTATTAGGACAAGGACTGATACGGTGATGATGATATATATCCAAATGAAAGACCCCAGCGCTGAAGAAGCCATTATGAATTGGAATTGACTTGATTGGAGAGAGCTGCTGCGCTGATAGACAGCAGAGATAGATGCAGAGAATGTTTGGGCCACCAACAATATTAAATTGCTGGTGCATCTTTCGTTTCCGTCACCAGTGCAGGTCACTAATTTAAGGTGAGAACAGTAAATTTCTCGTTGGCTTGCTTTCCCCTCTCCTTCTCCTCCTCAAACTTTTGGTTTGATATTCGTGCAATTTTTGATACGAATACACACACCACAAGTGAATTCTTTTTTCTTGTATTTCTGAGGTTGGTGGTGTTTCTTTAAAGTTGTCTCATTCGTTCTTGTGGTGGCAAGGGGATACCAAACAAACGAGTGGAGAGTATCGTTGGATAAGTAACATCTGCGCTAATCAAGCGATGTCCTCTTCATCAGCTCCCATGCCTACGGATGGAAAAAATAGCAGTAGCAGCATGATAGGACAACATGGGAAGAAGGGTGGTGGAGATGCTAAAAGTGCTGACGCTCACAGCACATCCAAGGTGGAAACTTCATCCCATGTTGCTGTCAAGGGTGCAGCAAAATCAACCGAACCAGATCAAATAAAATCTGCGACTACTTCGACATCGACATCAGCTTCGACGGGAAGAGCAAAAGCGTCTTCATCACCAAAACCAAGAAATGCATTGGCAACTTCACCTTCATCTGCAACTACATCAGCACCTGCACTGGACACATCCGATTCGTCCGCAGCGGGAGAGACTTTTGACCTAAAAAGAATCCCAGAACAGCATGAATTGATTAAATTAGTAAGGATTGTCACAAGATTATATTGCCATGGTATTTCACAAGAATTTAGGAGACCTGTTCATTTGATGTACCCAGAAATAGCTCTCCATTATATCAAGTCTATACGTGAACCTATGGATCTTGGTTCCCTGCTATTTTTACTGCTAAAATCTAAAGCACCTTTACAGCATATCAGACATAAACTCAGATTAATTTTTGCCAATGCTGTTGCATTTAATGCGGATGCCCATCAAATGATCGCTATTTCAACTCATATTAATCAGTTCGCCAAAGCTCTTTGGCAGGAAGTGATAAGTTTACCTTATGCGGGTGATAATATTACCAAGAGTGCTTTCAAGCTTGATCGTTACATTCACCGATTTAACAGGTATCGCTTTGTATGTGTGGAGAAAATGACTACATTTGAGGGTAAAGAAATCATGAATGGATTCACGAGCATATTGAAACAAATATCAGACAAAAAATCAGAAGTGTCAAGTGCGGACCAGAAGTTCATTCATGCATTCGTGGCATTGGCCAAAAGGCTTCGATCATTAGTAGATGAAAATTTCGCCCGTTTGGACAATAATTCTGCTGGCGTTGCTCCATTGGTTTCGCCAACATCTGATGATAGTAGCAGCAATTCTGATGTAAATAATGTATCTAATCGTCGAAGATCTCTTTGCCATCAGAAGACGATGAATGAAATGAAAATGGAATTACCCAATGCCGACCTCCACTATCTGAAAACAACTCTTGCAGAATTAATTGAGCCCTTCGCAAAGGAAGTTATGGAGATACTTACAAGTGGAGTGAGTGGAGAGGGAAATGAGAAGAAAGGTCGCACTATTTCTTTGCCGATTTTTCTTGTATATCATTACAATTCTTTTTATGCAAAAGTGGAAGTATCACAATTTGTGTACAGCTGGCTGCAAGTGATAGATGACGTATTAGGAGAATTGTTACCAGGAGGTGTGGAACGACTAACCAGAGGTTTTCCATTGAGTTGTGTGTGGGCGAGACCTCACAGAATAGTGTGGGCGCAGCCACCGAAGGATGCATGGTGGCCTGGTATGGTTCTTGCTGGTCATGGCGTTCCCAAAGCATTAGCAGCTGCAAACTTTTCTCGTATACCTGATGAGATAGCGAAGCAACTGCTGAAAATTAAGCCTAAAGTAACAGATAATGCGCCTATGCCAGCGAAATCAGCTGTCGAACTTGTGTTCAATGGAAGAACTGTTGAGGACAGCATCGCCACCGACAATTGCGTACTGGTCGAGTTTTTTGGTTCGCATGATTTTGGCTGGATAAAATTGGACCAATTGACACCTTTTCCTGCAAATGGAGCATTCGTACCGCCCTCTTTACCGCCTGAAACAACAGCTACTGAAAGGGCTAGGAGAGAACGGTGTCAGCAGCCATCCAGTCCATCTGTACGTGAAGCATTGTCTTCATTACAGGCATTGGAGACATGTGACGCTGTGGCGAAGGGAGACGACGCCCCACCACCCTCTATGGAAGAATTAACCGAAATTCATCATATAGTCCAAGATGCGATGACAGTCTTCCAGGTGCAATCTAATGCTCATGCTAAGAAACTTGGTCTCGCTACTAAGACAACTACCCCTGTGTTAGCTGCCCAAGTAGGAAAAGGTCCAGCTGTTAAAATTCCAAAGGGATTCGGTGATCTGATCGATATCACAGGACCTAATGCAGTGTCAATACATAAGTTAAGCCCACAAGATCTGGGTTTGACTGTTCCGTCAGTGAGAGATGTCATTAGTGATGGTGCTTTCAACTCGGATGTGGTTCAACTACATTATGGGTTATCTCTGCAAGACAGAGCTTTATGGAGGACCAGAATTATGGCAACGGCATTAGATCAAATCAAACCCGTCTTTCCACCTGGTCAAGAGGTTACTAGGCCGAAACCGTTTGCCCCAACAGAGGTTGTAAGCAAGGGTAGAGGCGGCAAAAATAACATTATGGCTAATTCTGCGACGTCAAAGAATTTTCGTCAACAGTTAGAGAAGGATTTAACTGAAAAGTTGACCACAAAATTCGCAAGTAACAATAGCACTATCAAAAGGAAGATGATGGCTAACGGCGGCAAAGCGTCCGTTGGGAAGCAAGAAGAAGAAAGAAGAAAATTTCGGAAGAAATTCAAGGACTATGATGAAATATTAGAAATGATTCCAATAAATACGAACGCCTTGTACACTGCTTCATCGGAAACAGGTAGGAAGTGGATGATTGGAATTTTTGCTTCTGGAGAAATGCTGGAAGATGCAGTGACCCAAGTTGTGGGAGGTGATGGTGCGCTTCACTCGAGAAAAGTGAATTTTAGTTCTCCATTATTCAAAATGGAGTCCAAGAAAATCACATCTCGGAAAGAATTGTTGAAGCAAGAAATCGATCAAATGGAATCTTTAGTGAAGCAAATGGAAGACCATGCCGCCAAAGGTGATATGAATAAATTTCCATCTAGCTCACTGGCTGCTACACTTCAAAATCGTGATACCCGTAACCATACTCAATCGTCGAACTCACAATTTGTAATGGAGGGTGTTTCAGGAATTACTGCTGCAGACGTGACCACTGCGTCTTTTGATGTCAACAGCAAGAAGCGGAAGCCAAGAAATAGATCCAGACCAAGTATTTACAATGATCCTACTAGGCCACCGATATTGAATATAGATGGTTCCATTAGAAAGAAACCTGGACCAAAAACTAAAGCAGAAAAAGCAGCTGCTGCTACTGCTACCATGAATGATACAACGAAATTTATTCCGCTTTCAACGGTTATGAAAAATAATGCTAGCCCTGCTGCTGCCCCAAAGCCATCAATTCAATCACCGGAATTAAGTGATACTATAAGTGAAGACAAAGGCTATGATGATAACGCTATGGATACCGAGTAGATGACTATCTCTATGTATTGAAGTACGATTGGGATTCATGTCGCGCCTCCTCATTTCGCTTGTCGCCATCTCCATTCTGTTGACTGTCATCTACCAGTTCTTCATCCAATCTCTATGCAGTGGTATTGAACGAGCTTGTATTATCGGCCAACAGGCTAATTTACTAAGGAAGTAACTTGGTACACGTGTAATAGTAATAGTACGATGTACGATGTATGTAGAAGTAGAAGTAATGAAGTATATAAATATAAGTATGACTAGCTAATAGCTACCTAATAGTAGTACGTAGTACGTAGTACTTTAGTAGGTGGTAGTGGTAGAAGTAGAAGTATTACTATATACTAGTACTTATAATTTATAATCTAGCTAATCGTAAGACAACGAAAGAAACAGATGAAACAAAATATATATAAACAAAATATACTAGTACTAGTACTAGTAGATAGAAGTAGAAGTAGAAGTAGAAGCAAGGAGAAGGAGTAGAAGTAGAAGTAGAAGTAGAAGTATCACTATTACTATTACTATCATTAGTTTACTAGTACTAGTACTAGGGTGGAAAATATCCCAAGACTTTCGAATATACAGTAATATGTAATATACTTCTTTTCCAACAAATGTATTTGGTAGCGGTTATGTAGTTATTCAAATATGAAACGAAAATTCTTAGTATCAGCTACGTATTACCGCTCCATGAAATAATTGTTCATTGTAATTGTATTGTATAGATTAATGTTACTTATTTATAGACTTTGTGGAAATCTCACTATGTAGCATCGTCAAAAGGGTCTAAAAAATGAGTAGCAGTATACTTGAAGTATTTGCTTATCAACGCTGCTCTATAAAATGATTGTAGTTGTAGGTTCACGTAGGTGATGATGTTCCTATGCCTAATCTAATACTGATGTAAAACTGACGTAACTCCCTACTCTATCTTCTTTCCTTTATAAAACCTATCCTCTACCCAATCGTCTCCACCATCCCTCGCCATGTCAAACACTTGTCTCAAAATAGTGTACTCGTGATTCTTCTTTATATCCTTTCCCCCTTTTATAATATACTTAGCATAGTACACATCGTCTTCATGAGAAAAGACTACATCTGTGATAACTCTTCATGCACCATCATCGTCGTCTGTAAACTCTTTACCTTGTAACAATGCTCTCCATTCTGGAGCACCCCACTCTGAAACGTCTTTCACCTTCTTGATTCTTCTCTTTCGTCTTCTTTTCCTTGTCTTATTCACAATTGGTTGAATATACAACTCTCTAATTGTGTCACCTGTGCTCTTTAATCTATTAAGACGATTCACTTTCTTCAATATGAATGCTCTCCTCGGTGTGTTCATTGGCACCTTCAGTAAATCGTTACGTTGAAACACACGCGTCTTCCCATTCGGACTCAATATCGCGTCACCGTTCTGAGTCGCAAGGGTGTATAACTTCTTTACCCTCCTGTCGATGACTCCCTTCACCACATATATCTCTGGAGAAAATCGTATCACCATCTGCTTCCTATTTCCCATCTTGATCTGCTTCCGCACTCCACTTTGAAAGTGCGCCAATCGCACTCGTACATGATCCCCTTCGCGAGGAGCTTGTCCTCGAAACTTGCGCAACCGATTATAGGTATTATTGCCTTTCATCAAAATAGGGTTTGTTTCCTCCTTCTACTAGGCGCTATTATTACTAGGTGTTATTTCAACTTCTTTCTCTGCCCCCGCGTCAATCTCAACTTTCAGCTCCACGTCATCAATTCTTAATGTCAGTATCTTCACCCCTATCTTCGCCTCCATCGTTTTCACGAGTTTTAATTTTGTGAATAATATTAAGTTCTTCCTTATGTTGGAGGAACCGATTGTCACCCCCCCTGTGCAGTCGCGATAATATTCTACAAATAATCTCCTCTCCTGCTGAAGACATATATTCCTCTCTTTTCATTGCTCGAAGGTCCACAGGCTTGTAACTATCTAATAAAAACCATGCAATTTTACTGGAGCTATCGTCTGGATCTACAGCATCAGGAGCAAGCATTTCAAAATGTTTCCACCAGGGACTTGTTGTGCCACTCCATCCGTCCGATGAAACACCTGTAATCTTGTTCTGATTTTGAGGCATCAATAAAGGAATAATGAATTTACCCATTTTCGAGCACGCAACGAATTCTCTTCGGCAATTTTCAGACGTCGCATACCCATCTGTGACACACATTATAAATACTGAACATTTTGACACTCCTGATACCATTTCTCTGATATGATCCTGGCCTTCAGAAAGCCCCCCCTGGACATCCAGCCAACACATTATGTCTGTCTCGAGTTCAATTTTACGTGCAAATGGTAAAACCAAATTTTGATTCAGGGACTCACGACCCCAGGAATATGAAAAAAATACATCAGTGTTCAGAATATCTGTAATCGAAAACTTCGAAGGTCTTTTTGCGGCGATGCATAACGGACAGCTAACAACTCCTGTCTTCTTCAGTTCGTCCTCAAATTGTAAGATTAATTCCCCTCGATCAAACAAAAACGGTTTACTCTCAAGACTTCGAACGCACACTGGGCAGGGTATAAGATCTTTAACAACGGATGTGGACATTAAATCTGTCACATTTTTCGAGTGTCCATTGCCACAAATTACGATGGGAGGATTTTTGATGCTTAAAGCAAGGGGAGAATTGAATGGTACTCCCTCGGAGTGAATTTCCAATGCTTTCGAATGCCACTCTTCTAGTAGAAGACTACATGAAGCCTTTCTGAAATGTGATATGGTGTCAACACAGTCCACTTTACACATATCACATAAGATAACGTCTTCAGAAGTATTACATGTCCTACTGTGCAACTGATTCAAGTGTCTCTTAACAACAGGTATGAGAATTTCCCTGATAGGACTATGAAACTCCTTCCTGATATCGACATATAACTTGTGTGAAGATAAAGCTGGAATATTGCTTGGCCACCAATTATTGTTATTTTCTTTTGCTATTTCATATCCTTCAAATATAAGGGGAATCATGGTAATCCCATGATCATGTAAAGCGCTAATCATGGAAACTGCTTGTACTGTGTCTGACAAACGATTATCTACACAAATAATTGCAACTCTGCATTTCAATTTCTCAGTGGTGTAAGCTTTTCCTGCGTGTGTATCTACCAACAAGTCAGGACAGTTTTTTTGCAGCTCATTTCTGATGCGCATGCAAACTTTACTTACACTAGAACCTACAATTAAAACTTGGGTTTCATCGGCCATCTTATCAGTCCCGATTGTGTCATATATTACCTTTTGTCTCTGTAACCCAGGAAAAAAATATTCGACTTGAGTTATTTCGTACAAAATGTCCCTTAAAATCACATTGGAGGTAGTTGATATAGACAACTTGGTACACAGATCATTAGAAGAAACAAGGATTCCCCCGAAATCACCGAGCGAGTAAAAATGAGCAGTATTGGATGTCATAGTAGAATAAAACATTTTACGATTTATTTTGATCACTATTCTTTCAAAAAATCCATTGGGTAGTGATATATATTCAATGATTTGCCTATGACGACACTCCATGTCAGAGTGATAGTGGGTAGATTCCATGTAGTTGCATGATCTTAACATCGTAGGTATGAGAAATTCCTGATCTTTTACAGCAATGAGGTCAAAGCCAGATAGTAAACTAAATGCTCGTTTTATATCATCTTTGGAAGTTACCACATCTTTATCCCATAATGATGATTCATAGTGACTTAAACAAGATGACCAATATGTTCTTGTCTGTTCTGTTGCTGGATATGTATACTCACACAAGCTTGCATGAAGTCTACCCGTTTTAAGAACCCTTTTCACCCTTCGAACCATCAATTGATTATCGGTTGTTAAGAAATAACGCAAAAGAGACTCACGTTCATGACGAATGACACCTTTCAAAACATCACAAAGCCAAGATGGAGAAATGTAAACAGTGTCGTCTAAAACTCGTTGAAGTTCGTTATCGCTTAAGAAAAAGCTATCGCGTGCGCTAAGAGAATCTGCATGATTATAATTGCTGTCACCTCGGGAAAACCTTTTGAGTACAGAAGTCATTAAGTTCGATGAAAGCCTCGATGAGCCCCTAGGAGACAAAGGGGACTCCAAACCGTTATCTGATAAAGTGTTAGTTTCAGCAGTTTTTGTAGGACTAGACGGACAACTCGTGCCATCAGTATTGACCTCGGAGCCAAAATATCTCAATCTACCTGTTTCGTGCAAAAAACGAGTAGCGCATCCAATCATATCTATCAATAAAGAAATAAGATGAAATGAAAATAGTTTCAGTCAAGATATCAATAAATGATCGTGTAGTGATGTATCAAAAAAGCGATACAGATAATGCAAAAATAGTGACGAACTAATAAAATAAACCTTTTGAAATTCCAGCAGCCACTGAAGTCTCCACATAGTCGTTCCAACTTAAGAAATATGAGGCCGAACTAGCTATCAACATTTCTAATCTTTTTATTAAATTAATCCAGCTTTTAGGGAGAGGCTCATGGTACCAGGGTAAAGATTTCGAAAAAGATACAATATTTTCTCTGCAAATATCAATACCATCACCATTTAAACAATTCACGATAGTACTTTCTCCGTTATCAAGCAATCGAATACGGTATAGTGCATCATACGAATTCATGCGATTTTGCAAAATTTCCTGTACTTGCCGGGTTTGAGCTAAGATTTCAGCTGCGGTTGCGCAATCCGCATGGGTGGCAACAACCATTACAGATGCCCCAGGAATACGAAATTGCAGTGTATCGATCCATGATTCAACCATATTTTCAATAATACGGCCCAAGCTATCACCTGAGACCATAAATCTCCATACAAATATGTATACAGCCCTCTTGCCCACGAAGTAAGTATGCGTATCTTTATAAATAGACTGTCCGGCCATATCGTAAACTACGAAGTCAACGTCATGCGTTACCGATAGATCCCATTTTATGATATCTATCCCGACAGTTCTTGTGTCTTTATCTATCTTACTTGCTCGGTTATCAGAGGATTTAAGGGCGCTAAGCAGAGATGTTTTTCCACATTCACCATCTCCAATTAGGAAGACAACCATAGACTTATTGAGTTCTCCATCTCGATTGAGCTCACGAAGGAAGCCCATTACGACTTGGCCTCCTTGAATAGCTACTTCCATCGGTGGAGTGATAAGCTTGGGGCAATTTTTGCAAGCGAACTCTGTTAAACTTGGCATCAAGCATAGCTCTACAATGGGGATTGTTTCAATATCTTGGTTATTAGATATGTCGATAGATTTTAAGTTCTCGAAAGATCTCAATGGCTTTATGAACAGAGATTGTAGAGATGTAAAATTGACTTCTTGCAAATTTAATACTGTTATTCTACTAATCCATTCTTGACCAGATTGTGGTCCTTCACCAGACAATAACCAGCTCATTCCTTGAGGCGTGTTCAAAGGAAGTCTACTCATGCCTACCTCAAACCCAGCATTCGAATATTCACCTCTCTCTAAAGCAGCTCTTCTTACTTTACATTGAGCGCAAGACCACAAGAAATATCCGGCTTCTGAATTTGTTACGCGTATTACACAATTACAGCATGTTCTTCCTTCAGTAGGAGTAGCGCCTATAATCCAGCCAAAATAAGCCCCGCCACAATAATGATCGTGAGGAGACTTGTATGTACCAAAAATAGCACAGCTACGACAGATCCAATGATTATCAGCTGTTATGGCACGCAGTAATTCCGCAGAGCCTTGCTTCTTCAACTCTCCCAACCCCTTTTCAGCATACTTGGCAACGATCTCGCCCTCATTAACATTAGTGATCTCATCAAGACCTGGAATAATCCCTGATTCTCCAAGTTGATGAACACAATTCTTACAAACTTTCCTCAGAATGGATGATGATGATGATGATGATGATGATGAAGTTTCGTCAATGTTGTCCATTTTCCCAGATATGCAATCGCCACAGATATTGTGATCGCATACAATGCATACGACCAGATCATCATGAAATAGATAACGACGGTTGCACACTTCACAATATCTATAACTTACCGATGGACTCGGTTTACATGAAAACAACGTAGAGAGCATGCTCTAGAGGAAGTGTGATGTTGGGAGGTAATGAGGTACACATCTATCTATCTACATCATCTGCTGCTACGCCACATCATACAACATAGCTGCTGCTGCTGCAGATCTTACACACAGGGCAGGGTAGGTACTAGGTAACTCTCTGCTGACTACTACTGCTGTGCTGGAAAAAAAAGTCGACTTTTTTTTCTGCTATATAATATGCTGTGCTTGCTATGCTACATGATCGGTGCCGTCCGCCGTGTGTGCTAAGAAAAAATACAAGGTTGAAGAGATAGAGGCGTGATGTGAGCGAGCTTGTGCTGCTTTGTGATGCTGCCTCTCACTGCTGTGCTGCTGTCTCTGTGATGGCTGCTGCAAAACTAACTTATCACAGCATTAATAAAGAGCAGCGGTAAAAAGTATCCACCAACCGTATCTTGACGCAAACGTAGAGGCGAGGAGATGTTAAAGATGGGAATTGTTACAGGAATTCTCTTCCTGAACGGAGTGTACGATTTGATGTGTATGGCAGGTGCGCGTTCGGAATTTTCTCTCAACTTTCACATATCAACAATGGGACACCTGAACACAACGACCTTATCGACTCTACACTGATCATTGTTTTTCTTCTCCTCTGAACTAGGAATACTCTGGTTATCGAAAGTACCAGTGTTCGATGGTTTGTCCAAACTTCATCCAACAATGTTTTCCAGTAAAGATCACAGTGAGCACCCTGTAATTAAGCGTCTTCTAGCCTACTGGATCATGACTTACGGCACCATAAGATTGATCGCAGGTATATACACTGAGGCCGGATTAGACTATACTGCGGCGGCAAGCTATTTCATCGAAGCTCTCTGTTTTGAGATTGAGCTTTACAAAGGAAGAACCTTATTGACGGATAAAGTCAGATTCGTGTCTATATTCTCTGCAGCTCTGGGGGTGCTGGTGATGCTCAGACCACTGGGATATCTTGATATCTGAAGAAGCTGCAACTTCCGTATGAAACTGTAAGGGTTTATTTATGTACATACGTGCACACACTCACTTTTGTATACATATATGGATATATATACGTTTGATGTGACAATTTCACTAGCTATGAGTATTAGTAGAAACGTAGCTTTTAACGTGGCTATGATGAGGGACTCTATCGTGATGGGTCAACATGAGTTCATAATGCGTAGGACAGATAGTGATGGGTTAGAATCAGAGGAGGAAAATAAGGAAGCGTTAGAGGACCTAGCATATAACGCGGATCTATTTATTGCTAACCAGGAGTAGGTTAATATTAGGGTGTCCGGGACTTTTTTCACGGATTGCGAGTTGAGCTTTGAGATTTTGAGGTATAGTGTAGTTTTGTCTAACTAAGAAAAAGCCGTAGCTAAATGTTTAAAATTTTCAAAAAAATCAAATTTTTTGTCCGTTGGAAGTTTTGCGTCAAAATTTGTTTGGAAATTTCCTAGCTACTAATTAATTAACAACGGATATAATCTAACGTAACTGGATACGTAAATCCGTTTTACACATAATACTGCCCTAGAAATGTTCTCTGTACATTATAAAGCTATTCATAATACTGCCCTAGAAATGTTCTCTGTACATCATAGAGCTATTCTAACTCAATGGTCTTCCGCGTCAGTAACATTTCAACATCTGTAAATCCATACAACGGTACTCTTGGTAATTGCAGAATTTGTATGTTTCTACCAATTAATTTTTCTCATTTGCTCCAATATTACTCCATATATGACATCTATGAGAAATTTTATATTGCATTTTGTACATATGTTTGATTGTTGTATCAAAGGGCTCTGCGCATTTCATCCCCGTTCCAAAATATATATCCGTTAGAAAATTTCATCTATTATAAATTACTAAGTAAATGCACATAATACTGCACAATATCGTCAGAAAAGGGATATGGATATGTTCTTATTCGCAGCCCTACTCAATGGTGTAAATAATGTACATTGATATATAATGTAGCTTGAAGGAACTGCAAAACATTATAGGACGAATAACATCCCCAAAATCAGGTCACCAATTAGTGTGCTGTGTCACCAATCAGCGAATCAAAACATGTATCGCTCGAATATACATACAAAAAATTATCAAGTTTCACGCGAGGAGGAGTTGAGAACATTGAACACAGAGGCATGCGACGGTTAGATGTTTACGTTAACGTTTACATTCAATTATCAAAAACCGTCTACTATACCCTCAAATCGGACCCAACTCCTCAGCAGACTCAAAGACTAGAGAAAATATGTGCTATCAGGGCTTATTTGATACATTTCATCCATAGCCAATGGAAGTCGCTTCCACTTTAACCGTCGTAACCCCAGTTCGCTTTGCGGTAAATTTCTGGGATACCGACGCCGACGATAGCGACGACGACGACGACGACGACGATGATGATAACGATGACGACGACGACGACGATGATAACGACGATGACGATGATGACGACGATGACGACGACGATGGTAACGACGATGATGATGACAACGATGACAACGATGACGACGACGACGATGACGATGATGATAACGATGACGATGACGACGACGACGATGGGAGAAAACAAAACATTTATCCAAAACCTAAAACCAACGCCCCGACAAGAGAAACTTCACAAAAAGAAACGCCTAAAACCAACGCCCCGATAGGTATGACTTATTGATAATATTTTAACCACATAAAAACATTAACATTAACGTTAACATTTTAACGTTAACGTTTTAACGTTAACATCGACATATTAGTATCAGCGTTAGCGTTAGGTATTAGAGTATGAAGTAGCGCATATAATGTACTATAATTTTATACTTGCAGTTTGCAGTGTTATATGAAAGGATAGTACATAGAATAACTATACTACATGCTACGCTAGGCATAGTGAGTAACAATAGTATCATATTTAGTCTATTATCTAAAAGTACTTCTAACTTCTAATACAAATACTTATACTTATACTAATATACTATTATACTAATACTAATTATACTAATACTAATACTAATACTTCTAGCTTTTAGCAACATAGAGCGTTCAAGTTCAAGCATATAGCTACTTCTAGAGGCTACCACTCCTACTCCTAATCTACTAAAATTACTACTGGCACTGGCACTGGCGCTTTGCTGTCCAAATTTGCAATTACAACACTCCATGATGATAAGATTGATGACTGGGGGTATTTGGATCATTCGATGTAGATCCGTGTATTCTTTCTTTTGTGTAATCTAAGGACGATTTAGACCAAGGAGAGTGTGTAACCTCCCTGTAAATCTCCCTTTCTTCATCGTAGTATTCCTTGGTGCCTCTAGATGGAGAAAGTGGTGATGGAGAGAACATCACTTCCCCGATTTTCTCCATTGATAATTGTCGAGGTGCTTCGATAATTTCCTTATCGATAGATTTTGAACGAACGGGTGTAAGATACCCGTCTTCTTTAAGTGATGTGTCGAGTTTGAGAGAGATGCTATGATCTCTATTGCTACCAAATAACCAACTGAGCCAATGATCCTGTCCACCTCCGTCAATTGGCTCATTTCCTTTATTCGAGTCATTTATTTCATCCTTACTATTCATACTAATATTGCTAGTTTCTTCGTGTTTGCTTGTATAGAATCCATCGACGATATAGGGCAAATCTTCTTCGGTTTCTCTGACCACATTATTTACTAATGTCCCATCAAACATGCCTTTCTCGTCTTCTCTTGAAAGTCCATGGATTTTCTTGTCGCTTTCCTCTACTTCGATGACTTCATCATCGTTGTTATCATCCGTTTCCTTTGTTTCTTCCCCCATATTATCGAGTTCTGTTGCAGTTTCACTATCAGGATAAATCCATGCGAAGTAATTAAACCCCTCATTAAATGACTCCAGATCGAAACAAAGTTGCTTTTCTAACTCAATTTCATTCACAATGGAAGTACGTCCAACTTCAACCGGTGATTTACCTGTTTGGAGACGTTTGAGTGATATGTGCGGAGAAACAGGTGCAGTCAACATTTCTTGTCTCCGAAAAAAAGCAAATTCGTGAAAGTCGATTGCACCTCCAGGGTCTTCAACACAGCCAAGTGTATCTATTCCTAACGTATCTACATGTCGTTCATGTTTGTAGTCATCGATTGACTCAATTTGAGGCAGTAAAAGCATAGATGATACATCGCTATGATGAACAAAATTGAATGGTTCATCAGGGCTATGGAAGGGACTAGTTATCTTCGTCCTATGTCGTCTTGAGGGACTATCTTTCGAATCAATTATAGATACAGTTCCCCATACAATACCAGTCCCATTATCGGATGCTGCGTCATTTACCTCTTCCAGATGGAATGCATCCGGAATGTACGACTCTGAGAACACAGGAGGATGAATACCTTCAATACCCAACTCATTCAGAGTATTTTCAAGGCTTATAACATTTGTTTTTCTCTCTAAATTAGCGTCATTATCTTTGTGAAGATTTCTGGCATCTACAAGCTCTTTGCGAGCAGGTTTTCGAAGTTCCAAAATAATCAATAAGAATTCATAAAAATTCAGGTGCAAAAAATGCTCTTTATATGCAGTGTTCCATATGTGATCAAACTCATCAACACTAAAATCCTTTCCAGCCTGCTGTAGACCAAAATTAAGCTCTAGAGGGCCTATAATTTCCCGGCCGAAAAAGTCCAGGGAGTCAAAAGCTTTGCGCAAGTTTGCGAGATCTTTGTTTGAGATCGGCCTATGTTCAAACAAACGCTGATGATACTGTTTCCTCATATGAGATACACGCCTTTCTACGTGTGATTGAAGCTTTATCTTCCGCATGGCCTCATCAGCTGACACCATCATCACACCAATGAACATATTCACTAATATAAATTGCAATGTGATCACAAGAAACAAAAAATAGATCGGTGCGACAAAAAATGATGGTGAAGAGTCCGTGCATGCAAGTTCATAATTTTCGGTCTCATCGTACCCTAAGACATCGCATCCGAAGGTGTTGATGTACATTAGTAGCGTCCATCCGTCTAATGTCATCACTTGGAAGACTGACAAAAAGGATGTATTTACATCAGCAAAATGCATGGGATCATTTTTTCTAAAAAGAGCCATTCCTACTATTGCCATAGCCATTACCCAAATGAACAATAATAACGATACCAAAACAATTGAATTCATACTAGAAAGAAGTGATTCCACTATGACCTGTAGTCTTGGAAAACGCCTGAATATTTTCACTGCTCTGAGCACTCGTAACATCCGGAATAAAAAAAGTGAACTACCTGTTGCAGGCAGAAATGATGAGACAACAATAAAGAAGTCAAATAGATTCCAGTAATCATAAAAATAGGCAACTGGGTATGGCTCAGCTGTCATCACCAATACAACATCGCATAAAAATACGTAAAAAATGACGTCATTCATTATTCCAATCACTTCATAATCTGAACGCATGGTCTCCATATATGAAACAATAACACACAGAAAAATTGTGCTTGCAATTAGCACGTGATAAAATTTATGATGAATTAGACGATTGCACTGACTAGACAATTGGAGATACACACGTCTGAGCCTATTTGTAGGGTCACATCTTCTTATGAAAATGTCTTCATGGGAGACTAAAGTCTTGCCTTGCAAACACCGCAGAAGAATATCAAAGGATTCGAGGGTGTGCCTACTATGATACTTCGTGGCATTCATAAAGTCTATCCGATCATGGGCCAGTTCTTCCAATTCTCCTTCCTCTAGATTCTTTTCTCGTTGATTGTCGCGATGGTTACGTAAAGCTTCTTCCATGCTATAGGAGACGATTCCGATAACAGTAGCTAAGATACCGAATGCGCCAATTGCAATGAATGATATATAATATATACAGGAAATGACTGGCTGAGCTTCAGGTTCTGCACACAACATAGGCATTGATACGTTTACTGTTTCATACGGGTTATTAGTATACACTTGCGGATTCATACCAGGAAATTTGTTGCATCCATAGTAATTAATATAAAAATTCTCAGCCCAAGTCTCAAATGTGACTACTTTTATAAGAGTGACAATAGCCATTTCAATCGAATTGTAGTGATAAGGGTCATTATTTTGGAAGAACATCATCCCACCCACAGCATATAAGTAGATCCAACCACCTAGAAACAGCATCACATATGGGATTTGTGTGACAGCGCCATATAACCCTTCAAGCGTCATCAACATGTCCCTATGAGGTATCAAATTACATAAGATTCGGAGTATTCTACCCAAACAAGCATTTTTTTGACGTCCTTTTGCATCAGCATACACAACGCTAAATGAAGTAGTAGAAAATGGGCTCATACTTAGAGAAGGCGGTGATGGGGATGAAGTAAAATCTTCCATGGATGATTGCAAATCAACCAAGCCACCAAACGATTTCATTTTCAATGACTTCCTGCGTACATTCTTGGCTTGAGTATTTCGGATTCTCTTAATAGTCTTTAACTTCTCTTCGATATCATACTCTTCTCTACATACCCTATAGAAGTAAAGAATGATCTGTTTCGCGGCTTGAAATGATTCAAAATGATGACGCAATTCCAAGTATGTATTAACAGTTTCCTCCTGATACCAATGAAGTTTTTTGCCTCCAGAAAATATTTTTTGCAAATGCTCATCAGAATCGAAGACTCGTTTATCTGCTACAGAAAATAAGGGCTTCTCTCTCATTTCTGGTTCCCAACGAATCATTTCAACACCACTACCATCATCAGTACATACGTCTTCTCCATCATGTAGGACATACGAATTCCGCCAGGTGAGATCTTCTGGCTTTATAAACAACTCATTCATGCCAGGACCGCCAAGATGAGCCTCTAGTAGACTTTCAAGTTCATGTATTTCCCTGTCTTTTTCCCAGGTTTCTTTCTCGGTTACGACGTCACCATCTAGGGCACACGAATTCCGCCAGGTGAGATCTTCTGGCTTTATAAACAACTCATCCATGCCAGGACCGCCAAGATGAGCCTCTAGTAGACTTTCAAGTTCATATATTTCCCTGTCTTTTTCCCAGGTTTCTTTCTTGGTTGCAATATCACCATTTTGGTCGTGAATGCCATCACTTTGAAATATTTCATTAATCTGG
>JACLAD010005731.1_pt1 | contig 56938 bp, 44 predicted proteins | sample 8027901 | NCBI WGS metagenome assembly JACLAD01 (sample SAMN15725071, study PRJNA655200) | protist metagenome | isolation source: fluorescence activated cell sorting (FACS) single amplified genomes of... | place: Spain: Blaines Bay Microbial Observatory, Mediterranean Sea | collected 2016-07-05 | reverse complement strand
AACTGGGTCTTTGGAATAAGCATCCTTTGCCTTGGTATCCTCAATCTATTCCTGGTGCATCCCGTACCGGGAATAGTTTACCTGCTCCTCTCCCTGCTCTTCCTCCCGCCGGTGCACAAATGGCTCCGGAATAGTTATGGAATTTCTATTCCCTGGGTTTTTCTTATACTTCTTGGTCTGGTCATCTTCTGGTTTACGCTGGGAGTAAGTGATCTTGGGGAAATGTATGGCTTCTAACAGGAAAACGGTCAACAATTTTTAAGATCAATCACAAAACATGTCTAAAATTAAAAGGAATATAGAGAAAATTCAGTGGAAATTAAGCTTTGGAAAGAGGCTTCAAAAATGACACTTTTGAAAGGTTTTATTCAGAAAAAAAAGGTTGTATAAAAGCTGTAGATCTCCACTTCTTTTACACAACCTATCCTGAAAACTCTATCTTATTCAGAAGATATCTCCTGAATGTTTATTTACTCAAGTACATTTTCCTTCTGGAGTAAAGCTCATAGAAAGCATCGTCTTTTAGACTGTCAATAAACAAGATACTTTCTCCGGTACTTTTCATTTCGGGCCCAAGTTGCTTGTTTACTTTGTGGAACTTATCAAAAGAGAATACCGGTTGCTTAATGGCGTAGCCTTCCAGCTGCGGATCAAATTTGAAATCTGTCACCTTCTTCTCGCCTAGCATGACCTTGGTAGCATAATTTACGTAAGGCTGCTTATAAGCTTTGGCTATAAAAGGAACCGTTCTCGACGCCCGCGGATTGGCTTCAATAATGAACACTTTATCATCTTTTATAGCAAATTGTATATTGATAAGACCCACCGTGTTCAGGGAAAGTGCGATCTTCTTCGTGTGATCTTTAATTTGCTGCATTACAAGGTCGCCCAGGTTGAACGGCGGCAAAGTGGCGTTAGAATCTCCGGAATGTATTCCACATGGTTCAATATGTTCCATGATTCCAAGAATCTGCACGTTTTCACCGTCACAAATGGCATCTGCTTCGGCTTCTATTGCACCATCAAGATAATGGTCGAGCAGTAATTTGTTATTAGGGATCTTTCTAAGCAGATCGACCACATGCTCTTCCAGCTCTTTCTTATTGATAACGATCTTCATTCCCTGCCCCCCAAGTACGTAAGAGGGTCTTACCAGGATGGGAAAATCAAGCTCTTCGGCAAGAGCAAGCGCTTCATCTGCGGTTTCTGCCACTCCAAAATCGGGATAAGGAATATCATTTTCCTTCAGCAGTCTTGAAAAATTCCCCCGGTCTTCGGCAAGGTCAAGGGCTTCATAACTGGTTCCCATAATTTTGATTCCGTAGCGGTCCAGTTTCTCTGCAAGCTTTAAAGCTGTTTGTCCTCCAAGCTGAACGATGACTCCTTCCGGCTTTTCATGACGAATGATATCATAAATATGTTCCCAGAAAACAGGTTCAAAGTATAATTTATCAGAAATATCAAAGTCTGTCGAGACTGTTTCAGGATTACAGTTGATCATGATCGTTTCATAACCACATTCCGAAGCAGCCAGTACGCCGTGCACGCAGCAATAGTCGAACTCGATCCCCTGCCCTATCCTGTTAGGCCCGGAACCCAGCACAACGATTTTCTTTTTATCTGAACTTTTACTGTCGTTTTCAACAAAGCGTTTTCCATCGGCAGTTTCTATTTCGGCTTCAAAAGTGGAATAATAGAAAGGAGTTTCGGCTTTAAATTCGGCCGCACAGGTATCTACCAGCTTGTAAACCCTGTTTATATTAAGTTCTTCTCTCTTTTTATGAACCTGGCTCTCCAGACAATCTAACATGTAGGCAATTTGACGATCGGCAAATCCTTTTTGCTTAGCCTCCAGCAGAAGGTCCTTCGGAAGGTCTTCAAGAGAAAATTTAGAGATTTCCACTTCCAGCGCATGCAGCTCCTCATATTGCTTAAGGAACCACATATCGATTTTCGTAATTTCGTGGATGCGGCTTAACGGAATTCCCAGCTGAATGGCATCATAGATTACAAAAACGCGGTCCCAGCTGGGATGTGTAAGCTTATCGATGATCTGTTCGTAATTGGTGTAGCCTTTCCCATCGGCCCCCAATCCGTTGCGTTTAATTTCAAGAGACTGAGTCGCTTTATGGAGTGCTTCCTGGAAAGAACGGCCAATTCCCATTACTTCTCCTACAGATTTCATTTGAAGCCCCAGTGTACGTTCACTGCCCTCAAACTTGTCAAAATTCCAACGTGGGATTTTCACGATCACATAATCCAGTGTAGGTTCAAAAAGGGCCGAAGTAGATTTCGTGATCTGGTTATCCAGTTCATCAAGCGTATAACCAATGGCAAGTTTCGCTGCAATCTTTGCAATAGGATAACCCGTGGCCTTCGATGCCAAAGCAGAAGACCTCGACACCCTTGGATTGATTTCAATGGCAATAATATCCTCTTTTTCATCTGGGCTTACCGCAAACTGAACGTTACATCCACCCGCGAAATCCCCGATGCTGCGCATCATCTTAATCGCCAAATCCCTCATTTTCTGAAAACAGGTGTCACTCAGGGTCATGGCAGGTGCAACGGTAATGGAGTCCCCGGTATGAATTCCCATAGGATCCATGTTTTCAATAGAACAAATAATTACCACATTGTCATTTTTGTCACGCAGCAATTCAAGTTCATATTCTTTCCAGCCAAGCAAGGCCTTATCAATCAAAACTTCATGTATGGGTGAAGCTTCAAGCCCCCGGGTAAGCAGTTCATCAAACTGGTCTTCTGTATGTACGAAAGAAGCTCCGGTTCCTCCAAGTGTGAAAGAAGGTCTTATCACCAGCGGGAAACCAAACTCCTGCGCAATCTCTTTTCCTTTAAGGTAAGAAGTTGCAGTTTCTGCCGGCGCTACAGGTATGCCTATGCGCCCCATCAACTGCTTGAATTTTTCACGGTCTTCGGTAATATTGATTGCATCAATATCTACCCCAATGATCTTTACATCAAAATCATTCCATATCCCCCTATCATCGGCTTCAATACAAAGATTAAGAGCAGTTTGTCCACCCATGGTAGGCAAAACGGCATCTATCTGCGGATGTTCTTTAAGTATTTCAATGATAGATTTGGTGTTTAGCGGCTTCAGGTAAACATGATCTGCCATGGAAGGGTCTGTCATGATCGTCGCCGGATTGGAATTGATGAGAATAGTTTCAATTCCATCCTCCCTTAGCGACCGCAGCGCCTGGGTTCCTGAATAATCGAATTCACAGGCCTGGCCAATAATGATTGGACCAGAACCAATAATCAAAATACTTTTAAGATTCTTGTCTTTTGGCATCTGGAAAAATATATGGTGGGGTTATAAAACTATGAAGCTTTTAGGTATAAAAAAAGGCGTTACTAAAAAAAGTAACACCTTATTATTTTTAAGACTAATTATCATTAGTGTTTGTGCCTGTTCTCTGAGGAAACCGATAACTTCTTTCTTCCTTTTGCCCTTCTTCGGGCCAGCACTTTTCTTCCGTTAACACTTGCCATTCGCTCTCTGAAACCGTGCTTGTTTTTTCTTTTCCTCTTAGATGGTTGAAACGTTCTTTTCATGATAATTATCTTTAATCTTCTTTGAAATCGCTTAAAAAATAGTCTTAAGACCTGTCCTTAAAACTGCGGGCAAATATACGAAGAGTTTTTACTCTCACAAACCCTAAATTAAAATAATTTCCATTTGTTTTTCTTACCTTTGCGCCCGTCAAAAATACGATTATGTTCAACAAAAATTTTAAACTGGTCATCGCCGGACTCATTTTCGCCCTTGCAATATGGCAATTTATTGAAGGAAATATTGGAAATGGTATATTTTTAATCCTGCTCGCGTCAATTTTCATATTTCTTTATTTTAAAAATGAAATGATTCTGATGGCTTTTCTAAGACTTCGGAAACAGGATTTTGACGGTGCAAAAAAATGGCTTGACAAGATAAGAGATCCTGAAAAAGCACTTACTCAAAAACAACAGGGATACTACTGGTACCTTCATGGATTGATGCTTTCCCAAACCAATATCACAAAAGCCGAAAAATACTTCAAAAAAGCAATTAGACTGGGACTTTCTATGGACCAGGATCTTGCGATGGCCAAGTTGAACCTTGCCGGCATCGCTATGACCAAACGCCGGAAGAGAGAAGCTCAAATGCTCTTACAGGAAGCCAAAAAGCTGGACAAGCACAATATGCTTGATGAACAAATCAAGATGATGAAACAGCAAATGAAGAAAATTTAAACACCTCCTGTGGCTGTTTTCACTATTCATGGTTAAAACCTGTTAAGACCATTGTAAGTTAACTAATATACAGGTCCTTCATCGAAAAATTTTCAATGACCCTTACATCTTCTGTAATTTTGTGAGACACAAAGTTAAAGGGGATATATGGTAAGAGTTTTACTCTTTTTATTTATCGTAATTTTTACTCTTCCCGGAAAGGCTCAGGATGAGAACCTGTATTTTTCCGAAGCCCTTGCTATGTATCTTCCCAAGTATGTTTCAAAAGCACAGGAAGCATACCTGGATGATAATGTGCAGCGTGCCGAATTTCTTTTCGACTCTCTGGTCAACAATTGCCTTAAAGGAAGTTATCTAGATAATTTCAAAGTAAAGAACCTCAGGAACAAGGTTATTCCTCTTGAAAAGCTAAAAAAACCTACCTATCTTATTACCAATGCTTCGTGGATTGTTCCCACAAAAGGCGAGATTCCCGCACTTAATGCCCTGGCTGAAAAATACCAGGATAAAATTGACTTTGTAGTACTATTCTGGGACAAACGAAACACTGCAAAAGATTTGGCGAAACAGTATCACAAATCCATTAAAGTGTATTATGTTGACGAGTTGAGCAACGAAAGTAATTATGTAATTCGCAACCTGAAACATTCCCTTGGCGTTCCCACTTCCTTTCTTTTAACTGAAGAAAAAAAGATCGTAGACATCAAAAGGAGTATTACCCATCCTTACTCTGTAGAAAAACAGAAATCCTTTGATTTGAATCACAAAGCCTTTTCTGAAGGTATTTCTCAACTGCTCCTGCAGGACAGCAGTGAATTAAGCGAACATTCGGCTGAAGCACGGCTGCCATAACAGCACTCAAAATGTCATTTTTGACACTCCTCCTTGTTACGGGTTCATCATACTGTAGTTTCCCTCTTCAGGAATTTCAATTAAATATTCTTTGCGCGACCTGTTATTGAGATGGGCTTCCCTCAACCATGGATTATGGATTTTTAGTATTTTATAATTGATTCCGAAGTCGCGTGCAAACGCAGGAAAATCTGACACCGCTGTATCAACTTTCACCTTGTAGGAAGGTACATCATGGTAAAGATCCTTTTCCCTGAAGTTAAACCCAAACCTGCGCGGATCTTCAAGTATTTCTTTTAGTGCCAATATCCTGAAGACATATCTACCGGTCTCTTCCCCCAGAAGCAAATCGTAGTAATCCCCCACTTCCTGCCGCTCAAGTTGCCGGCTTATACCATAATTACCGGCGTTATATGCGGCGGCAGCCAAAGTCCATGAACCAAATCTCTCTTTTGACTTCTTTAAATACTCGGCTGCTGCACGGGTAGATTTTTCAAGATTATACCTTTCATCTACATTTGAGTTAATTTCCAGCCCCAGCTCTTTTCCTGTAGATTCCATGAATTGCCAGAAACCTCTCGCTCCTGCCGGAGAAACCGCATTTGTAAGTCCGCTTTCTATGACAGCAATATATTTAAGATCATCGGGCACGCCATATTCAGCAAGAATAGGCTCTATGATTGGGAAGTATTTGTTTGCTCTTTTTATAAGTAAAAATGCATTAGATTGCCAATAAGTGTTCACCAGTAGTTCACGATCCATTCTTTCATAAATATCGGGACTTTCCACAGGAACAGGTTCTCCTGCAAACTCCAAATCTTTAGGTACAGGTATGGCATAGATATTATAATCATTGACCAGTCTTTCTTCCTGGTTCTCATCTGTACCGGCATCCTGTACTGCATAAATACTCATTGCCCCGGCCACTATTACCGTGCTCATCAACAGCAGCTTCTTTGTTGCTTTCATCTTCATTTTTTTAAATTTGTTTTTCTTTCTTCTTCTTAGATTCTTTGTTTTCCTGCAGCTTTCCCGTTTCAATGATCTCCTCCAGGTGTTCATTAAACCACCTATACCGGTTTACAATCATGATGTGTGTTCCGCCGGGCACCCTTATACAGCCTTCAATATATTTATAAGGAAAAATTTCGTCCCTGTCCCCGTGAATGTGGACAATTTCCTGCTGTGGTTCTCGCTGGTCCCAGCACACCATTTGTGCAATAGCCCAGTCAAGGTAACGGGTATCTGTGATTGAAAGGTATTTTTTATATAATTTTAACCTTTTTTGAGCGTAATCTCCAATCGCAACTTTTTGCAGAAGATCTACACGACCGGCCAGGCTGGTTGGCAGCATCCTGAACAAACCTGTGGAGCGGGCGTATCTCATCCTCCGTGGCAGTTCCCGCTGGCATTTCACGCTTGAAATAATAATAAGTCTTCTTACTTCAAGGAATTCTGCCATTTCCTGCACCACAACGCCTCCAAAGGAAACTCCCATTAGCACGACATTATTGTGCGTTACCCGTTCGCACATCCTTTTCGCATACTCTTTAAGCGTCTCCCGTGGGCGGGGCAAAAGCCAGTCGAGCCAATGGATCTTGTACCTATTCTCGGGTAGTTTTATATTTTCAAAAATAGAGGGATTTGCTGCCAGGCCCGGCATACAATACACGTGTACAAAAGAATCCTCATTCATTTCCCTGGCATTTGATTACCAAAAGTGGCATAAAATCCGTAAATTAGAGATCAAATTTAAATGTTTTCTGCCTCTTTTCGCTTTCATTTTCTCAAAATTTAAGCCAGTTAGCACAGTAATTTTTCTTAGCAGTTACAGGTGAAGCAGCTGAAAGCAGCAGGAAAAAATTCTTCCACTCCCACTCTGGCGGAATTTTTGATGAAACATTAACAAAAATTATCATATGCAAACCGAACTCCTTATATCCGATAATGAATTCTTACGCCAGTTTGAAAGTACTATAGAGGGAGAACTGGTAAAAATTGAATACTCGCAACAGGAACGAAAGATCTTCCTAACAAAAATTGTTATGAGCGAAGAGCTTCGTGAGAAAGGCTATCTTGAAACCTTTCTCAAGGCGGTGCTCGACCATATTAAAGAACAGGATTCTCACCGTGTGGTTCCCACCAGTCCTTCCATTGCCAAATACATGAGAAAAAACAAGAGAAAGTACAAAGACCTACTGCCTGTAGGGATCAACATTTAAGGATTATACCGCAACTGCAGGTTCTTCCAGCCATTCAAACCTTACAAGCCCGTCTTCATCTATCTTTTGAAGCTTTATATCATGTAAAGTATTTACCAGCCCCGGGTTCCAGGGAGTTTTTACTTTAATGTAATTCTCTGTAAACCCGTGGATATAACCTTCTTTATTCTCACCTTCAAAAAGAACGGTGACCGAATTCCCTATTTGAGATTCATAGAAAGCGCGCCTTTTCTTAGCTGAAAGTCCGCGCAGCATTTTACTGCGTTTTTTACGCACTTTTAAAGGTACGGGATTTGCCATTTCGGCGGCTGGAGTATTATCCCTTTCTGAATAAGTAAAGACGTGCAAATAGGAAATATCTAGATCATTAAGGAAATTATAGGTTTCCAGGAATTGCTCATCGGTCTCCCCGGGAAATCCAACGATCACATCAACCCCAATACAGGCATTGGGCATAATAGCTTTTATCTGTTCTACCCTGTCCACATATAACTCTCTCATATACCTGCGGCGCATCGCTTTTAGAACAGTATTGCTCCCGCTCTGCAACGGAATATGGAAATGAGGCACAAAAGTGTCACTTTTGGATACGAAGTCAATGGTTTCGTTCTTCAGAAGATTGGGTTCTATGGAAGAAATACGAAGGCGCTCTATACCCTCAACTTTATCCAGCTCTTTTACCAGCTCGAGGAAGGTATGTTCGTGTTTTTTATTTCCAAATTCCCCTTTTCCATAGTCACCAATGTTGACGCCGGTTAATACGATTTCCTTGATGCCTTTGTCACTAATGGTTTTTGCATTTTCAAGTACATTTTCTAAGGTGTCACTTCTGGAAATCCCACGTGCTAACGGGATTGTACAATAAGTACATTTATAGTCACACCCATCCTGAACCTTTAAAAAGGCCCTGGTCCTGTCTCCAAAGGAATAAGAGCCCACGTAAAAATCTGCTTCCCCTATTTCGCAGGAATGTACCTCTCCCATGTCATTTTTGGATAGGTCATTAAGGTAATTTGTAATCTTAAACTTTTCGGTAGCACCCAGCACCAGATCTACACCATCTACCGCAGCAAGTTCTTCGGGTTTAAGTTGCGCGTAACATCCTACTGCAATCACAAAAGCATCTTCATTCACCTTTTGAGCCTGCTTTACGATCGTTTTAAATCGTTTATCGGCATTATCGGTTACCGAGCAGGTATTGATCACGTAAATATCGGCTTCCTCAGAAAAATCAACCCGCTGGAAACCTTCATCTTTAAAGGAACGGGCGATGGTAGAAGTTTCTGAAAAATTCAGTTTACAGCCAAGCGTATAAAATGCTACTTTTTTGGTACTTTCCATATTCATCTCCTGAAGTACCTGCTCCACATCAGCAGGTTTTCATTAGTAAAAAATGCTGTTCAAAATCACCTTTTGAAGCCTGCAAAGATACCAACTATAAATAGATTTATAAAATCTGACGAAAATACTTGTCCGCCGGAAATCCAAAAATGAGTATCTTATCACAAATTTTTCAGGATGAGTTTTGGGAGTGCCATAGGAGCTATTGTAAGTTTAAAAAATAACAGGAGAACGAGAACTGCGAAGACTGAAAAATTTATTGCTACTACAGGAGGAAAAATTAAAGGAGTAAAAAGCCACCGGAAACCTTCGGAAAAGGAATTGAGCGAATTAAAAGCAAAAATAGCTGCTGAAAATTAAAAAAAAGGCAGCGAAAGATCATTTTGATCAGCGCTGCCATTCTTTTAATTTTTGCGGTTATTTTCTTCTACTTTATGTTCTGGTATTAGCCTCAGGAACTATAGATTTCCTGAATTTATGTATTCCCCACGGAAAGAATTGATACCAACCGACAACTTCCCTTCATGCTGAGAAGTGAATTTCAAAACAATTTCCTTTAATTGCTCTATATCTCCTTCAAACTGGAAAATTACTGGTTCGGCAAACCAATAGCCATGAAGTTCCGGAAGCTGCATTTCGCCGTTGGCAATCTCAAAATATCCATAATCACCATCAGAATATTCGTCAAAAATGACATTTTGCGATGCTAATTCCGTCATAAGCTCCTGAACAAGTAGTGCAGATGATTCTTCATGATAACCAATAATTCCCCAATAGGAATTTTCAGGAATTTTATAGAGTGTTTCCTTCTCAATAAAAACATTTATTGGAGAAAACAATTCCATCGAATATTTTTCATCATCAACGACCAGCTCCCCTTTATTGGAGACCCCTTCATTAACAAATTCCACTTCGTACGTACCATTTTCATAGGGAAAAACCCTTTCGGAAGTAGCAGGCCCTATAGCTGTCAAACAAATTTCAGGTTTATATATCCCGGGATATTTTATCTTTAGACCTTCGGGTGCGTAACGAAACTCTGTGATCAAACCGAAATTGAGACACGGCTGCAGTTCAACAGTTTCAGACCGGATCTTTAAGTCCTGACCCTCATCTGATAACTCTTCCAGCAAAGTCACTTTAATGTCCGACAATATAGGATCTAAGCCTTTTAAATCGGCTTCACTCTCAACTTCAGTAGAGCATGAACTTAACGATAAGGCAGTGATAAGAAAAAGAAGGTGTTTCTTCACAGGAGTGTATTTTTATCTAACTCACTAATGTAGCAAAAAAGATCAAATTTCTAGATACGTCTCCATTTTTTGGTTTCTTCAAAAACGTGTTCCAGGATTGCTTTATCTTCTTCAGTAAACTCAATGTTCCTGCGCTGCATCACAATTTCTGCAACTTCAAAAGCCTTGGCAGTTTTATACGTGGTGATTCCCGCACTTCCGCCCCAACTGAAATCTGGAATGAAATTCCGCGGAAATCCTGCGCCAAAGATGTTGCAACTTACACCCACCACAGTCCCTGTGTTAAACATGGTATTGATCCCGCATTTGCTGTGATCTCCCATCATTAATCCGCAGAACTGCAGCCCTGTTTTTGCAAAGCCTTCGGTTTCATAGTCCCAAAGCCTTACTTCGGCATAATTATTCTTAAGATTTGAAGTATTTGTGTCGGCACCAATATTACACCATTCCCCCAGCACCGAATTCCCAAGAAAACCTTCGTGTCCTTTATTAGAATAACCAAAAATAACCACATTTTTGACTTCTCCTCCCACGCGGCTGTGAGGGCCGATGGTGGTGGGACCATAAATTTTAGATCCTAATTTAAGCGCGGAAGATTCGCACAATGCCAAAGGCCCACGCACAATGCTGCCTTCCATAATTTCGGCATCAGCACCAATATAAATGGGCCCTTCGGAAGCGTTTAAAATGGAACACTCCACCTTAGCGCCTTCTTCCAAAAAGATATTTTCCGGAGCAATTACCTGGTTTGTTGAGGAAACCGGCTGACTTTCCCGTCCATTAGTTAAAAGTTCGAAATCGGCAGAAATAGCTTCGGCATTTTTTTCAAACAGGTGCCATGTATGGCTTATCTGAAACGGATTTCCTGCCAGTTCAATAGCTTGAAAAGAATTTAGATCTACTTCCTGGTCTTCCTTTGCGAAAAAAGCCACAATATCTTCTTCGTGGAAGATCGCCTGGTTCTCCTGAAGTTCATTTATTTGCGCTACCAGTTCTCCTGTTGGCAAAAAAGAAGCATTGATCATGATGTTTTCTTCCATCTCCACCATGGGCCATTTTCCCGCTAAATAATCTTCTGTGACCGTAGAAGTGGTAGATTCCAGGATCTTTTCCCATTTCTCCCGGATGCTTAAAATGCCTATTCTCAAGTCGGCAACAGGGCGTGTAAAAGTAAAAGGCAAAAGCTGGTTCCTTGCAGAACCGTCAAAAAGGATATAATTCATGCTTTTAATTTTTTAAAAAAGGTGCCGGAAAATGTCATTTTTGAGACCTTTCCCGATTGTGAACAAAAAAAGCCCCCATTCCTGGAGGCTTTCTATTTTGAATAAATTCAGGAAATTACTTCTTGAATTTAGCATATTTGTTCTTGAACTTGTCGATACGACCGGCAGTATCCAGTAATTTGGATTTACCTGTGTAAAAAGGATGAGAAGTCCTGGAAATTTCCAATTTCACCAACGGATATTCCTGGCCATCAACCTCAATAGTTTCTTTTGTATTTGCGGTAGATTTAGAAATAAAAACCTCGTCGTTAGACATGTCCTTAAACGCTACCAATCTATAATTTTCCGGATGGATTCCCTGCTTCATCTCTTTATTCTTTAAAATCTTGTAATTTTTTCGAGCTGCAAATTTAATAATTTTTTATAAAACAACAACTATTGCAACTTAATTTTCACTCTCAATTTTTATCTTGTTCTTCCTCTGTAACGTTTTGCTATATTTGCTTACTAACCGAAAGTAACCAATTATTTCAATAAAAATGGAAGAATCTACTTCAATCAAACCAATCGCCTACTCTTATGGCGGCTTTTTGGCACTTTATTCAATTCTAGTGCTCGTATTAATTTACGTATTTAATATAGCCCAGGACAACTGGATAGTAGGCAGCATTAATTTTATTATTACTGTCATTATCTTCGTTATGGCCATTAAAGCCTACAAAGCAAAAAACGGCGGATTTCTTAGTCTAAAAGAAGCCATAAAAACCGGAGTAGCCGTTGGAGCAGTTGCCGGTTTAATTACCGCCATCTACGCTTTTATACATTACACTTTCGTGTATCCTGAGTTTTCTGAAATGGTCTATGACCAGGCTACGATCCAAATGAGTGAACAGGGATTGTCTGATGCTCAACAGGAACAGGCACTTCAAATAACCAGCTTTACCACCAGTCCGCTTTTCTTTGCGACCATGAGCTTGATTTCAAGTCTCTTCTTCGGATTTATTATTTCTTTGATCGCCGGGGCAATCATGAAGCAGCGCAGGCCATACGAAGCATAAAAACCAGTGAATGCAGTTATCAATTGTCATCCCTCTTCTTAACGAGGAAGAATCTTTAAAGGAATTATATGATTGGATCGCAACAGTTATGCGATCCAATTCCTTTTCTTATGAGATTATCTTTATTGATGATGGCAGTACAGATGATTCCTGGAAGGTCATTCAGGAAATCTCTCAAAAAGATGGTTTTGTGAAAGGCGTAAAATTTAACCGAAACTACGGAAAATCACAGGCCCTGCACGTAGGTTTTGAAAAAGCACAGGGTGATGTGATCATCACCATGGATGCCGACCTGCAGGACAACCCTGAAGAAATCCCCGAGCTTTATGAGTTGATCACTACAGAAAATTATGACCTTATTTCGGGCTGGAAGAAGAAAAGATATGATTCTGTCCTTTCTAAGAACCTGCCTTCTAAACTGTTCAACGCAGCCGCACGAAAAACCTCCGGACTCAACCTACACGATTTCAACTGCGGATTAAAAGCCTATAAAAAGAGAGTCGTCAAAAACATTGATGTCTACGGCGAAATGCACCGTTATATTCCCGTACTGGCTAAAAATGCCGGTTATTCGCGAATTGACGAAAAAGTGGTAAAGCACCAGGCCCGCAAATACGGGAAAACAAAATTTGGGGTAGAGCGGTTTATCAATGGTTTTTTAGATCTTATCACCATCTGGTTTCTTTCCAAATTCGGAAAGCGGCCAATGCATTTGTTTGGAGCACTGGGAATACTCATGTTCGTGCTGGGATTTCTCGCCGCCGGCTGGATTGGAGCTACCAAGCTTTACAAACTGCACCACGGCCTGCCCAATATTCTTGTGACCGATAACCCGTGGTTTTACATCTCTCTTATAACCATGATCATTGGTACGCTGTTTTTTCTTACCGGTTTTCTTGGCGAACTCATTCTTAGAAGCAGCCGGGAGAAGGAACGCTACCGCATAAGCCAAACAACAGGGCAATTTTAGCATCCTTTCCCATTAAATCCTTATTTTTGTTTAAAAATAAGAGATAGCAATGAGTTACTACGATATTAAGAGCAGGGCAGAAACCTGGACAAAGGCTCCTTTTGATGCCGGTACACAACAAAAAGTTCAGGACCTTCTTCAAAACAATCCCGATGAACTTAAAGAAAGTTTTTACAGAGACCTGGAATTTGGTACCGGCGGAATGCGTGGTATCATGGGGCCGGGAACTAACAGGATCAATGAATATACCCTCGGAAAAAACACACAGGGTTTATCTAATTATCTAAAAAAGCAGTTTAAAGGGGAAGATCTTAAAGTAGTAATAGCTTTTGATTGCAGGAACAACAGTAAGGAACTCGCGCAAACCGTGGCCGATGTTTTTTCGGCAAATGGAATTCAGGTGTATCTTTTCAGCGACCTGCGCCCTACTCCCGAGCTTTCTTTTGCTGTAAAATATCTTGATTGTCATGCAGGCATCGTGCTTACCGCCAGTCACAATCCGCCGGAATATAACGGCTACAAGGTTTACTGGCAGGATGGAGGGCAACTTGTTCCACCTCAGGATAAAGAAATTGTAGAGGAGATCAACGGACTTGATTATACGGAAATCAATTTTAAAGCCGACAATGCGCTCATCAAGAAGATCGACACTGAAGTTGACGAGGCATTTGCAAAGGCTTCAGTTGAAAACGGAAGTTTTAACACACCAAATTCAGCTAAAGAAAACCTGAAGATCGTATTTACCTCTCTCCACGGAACTTCTATTACAATGATTCCGAAGGTGCTGGAGAAAGCAGGCTATAGAAACGTGGAAATTGTAAAAGAACAGGAAGAACCTAATGGGAATTTCCCAACGGTAAAATCTCCCAATCCTGAAGAACCTGAGGCCTTAAAAATGGCATTAGAGCTTGCCGCTCAAAAAAATGCAGACATCGTCATTGGCACAGACCCCGACAGCGACCGGTTGGGTGTAGCCGTAAAAGACCTTGACGGGAAAATGGTGCTGCTCAACGGTAACCAGACCATGCTGGTGATGACCTGGTTCTTACTGGAACAATGGAAGAAAAAAGATAAAATAAAAGGAAAGGAATTTGTGGGTTCCACCATAGTTTCAACTCCAATGATTCGCATCATTGCTGAAGATTATGGCGTGGAATACAAAGAAGGATTGACCGGCTTTAAATGGATCGCAAAGATGATTAAAGATCACCCTGAACTTGATTTTGTTGGCGGTGGCGAAGAAAGCTTTGGTTATATGGTGGGAGATTTCGTAAGAGATAAAGACGCGGTTACTGCTACTCTTCTTTCATGCGAGATTGCTGCACAAATGAAGGCAGAAGGCATCTCATTCTATGAAAAACTACTGGAACTTTACCAAAAGTACGGCCTCTATCGTGAAGAACTGGTTTCTTTGGTAAAAAAGGGAATTGACGGGGAAGCGCAAATTAAGAACATGATGATTAGCCTTAGAGAAAATCCGCTGAAGGAAATAGGTGGCGAAAAGGTGGTTTTGGTTGAAGATTATTTGAGCAGTGAAGCCATTAACAGTAGTACAGATTCCAGTGAAATTCAAAGGCTGGATATCCCAAAATCAAATGTTCTTATTTATTACACAGAGAACGGAACCAAAGTGGCTGCCAGACCAAGTGGCACAGAGCCCAAGATTAAATTTTATTTTAGCGTGAACGGCAGCCTTGATAAACCCGAAAATTACGACCAGGTAAGCACTGAATTATCTGAGAAAATTTCAGAAATAAAATCTGAATTAAAACTGGCGTAAGTCCTATTGAATGAATTATTTTAAGAAGATCCTTCAATTCGCAGTACCCTATAAAAGGTACGCGATATTGAATATCATTTGTAATGTTTTTTACGCTCTTTTTGGAACTTTGTCTTTCCTGGCCCTCATCCCGGTGATACAGATCTTGTTCGACAAAACAAAAAGAGTTGCTGTAGCGCCAAAATGGGAAGGCTGGAGAGAACTGAAGGATTATGTCGTAGACTGGTTCAATTATGAGGTTACTCAACGAGTGAACGAAGATGAAGTCACCGCCTTGATCTTTATTTGCGGAGTCGTGGTGGTCCTTTTCTTTCTGAAAAACCTCTTCGGCTATCTTGCAGCATTTTTTATCACTTTTCTTCGGAATGGAGTTCTAAGAGATGTCAGAAATGCCATTTATGACAAGATTCTTTCCTTACCGGTTTCTTACTTTTCTGAAAAAAGAAAAGGAGATACCATTTCCAGGATCACTGCAGATGTAAATGAGGTACAAAGTTCATTTCTATCCATCTTGGAATTGGTGGTAAGAGAGCCATTGCTCATTATTTTCACTATCACGGCAATGTTGATCATGAGCCCCACATTGACCCTTTTTGTGTTTATTTTTCTGCCTATCTCGGGATTTATAATTTCTGCAATAGGAAAAAAACTTAAAAGTAAATCAAATGAAGCACAGGAAGAAAATGGCTACTTTCTATCGCTTGTAGAAGAGACACTCTCCAGCCTAAAGATCATAAAAGGTTTTAATGCAGAAGATAAGATGAGGAACAAATTTCAGGATTCCACCAACAGGTTGAAGAATATCCTGAACAGCCTCTTAAACAGACAAAACCTCGCTTCCCCAACCAGTGAATTTCTGGGGATCTTCGTTATTGTTGTAATCCTGTGGTTTGGAGGACATATGGTGCTGGTAGAAGAAACCTTAGACGGCGCTACCTTTATTGCTTTTATGGGATTGGCTTATAATATCCTGACTCCTGCAAAACAAATAAGCAAGGCTTCTTATAGTGTTAGAAAAGGAGACGCTGCTGCAGAGCGAATTTTCCAGGTGCTGGATACACCATCTACCATTACCGACGCTCCCAATGCTGTAGAAAAGGAAAGTTTTGAAGATTCGGTTGAGATCGAAAATATCTACTTTAGATATGAAGATGAGAATGTTCTAAAGAATTTTAGCCTGAAGGTTGAAAAGGGGCAAACAGTGGCTTTAGTTGGGCAATCCGGGAGTGGGAAGTCGACTATTGCAAACCTGGTAACGCGCTTCTACGATGTAAATGAAGGAGCTATTAAAGTAGATGGTACAGACATTCGCCAAATTACCAAAAGATCGCTGAGGGAACTAATGGGACTTGTAACACAAGATTCCATTCTTTTTAATGACACAATTAGGAACAACATAAGTCTTGGGAAACGGGATGCTACCAAAGAAGAAATTATTGAAGCTCTAAAAATAGCAAATGCTTGGGAGTTTGTAAAAACGCTGCCAAAGCAACTGGATACGAACATTGGCGACAGCGGAAATAAACTTAGTGGCGGACAAAAACAGCGGCTTTCCATTGCCCGCGCAGTTTTGAAGAATCCGCCTATCATGATCCTCGATGAAGCCACCTCTGCGCTTGATACTGAAAGTGAAAGACTGGTGCAACAGGCCCTGGAAAACATGATGCGTAACCGCACGTCAATTGTGATTGCACACAGGTTGTCAACTATTCAAAACGCAGATAAGATCGTGGTGATGAAAAAAGGAGAAATAGTTGAAGAAGGCAAACATGAAGAATTGCTTTCCCTAAACGGCACCTATCAAAAGCTGGTCGCAATGCAATCTTTCGAATAAACGCAGTTTCCCATATTTTAAAAATAAAAAATGGATGAAGTAGGCTTCATCCATTTTTATTTAAATTCATTTTCCATAGTGGGGCTAATGGAAACAAATCAATTTGGAGCAAAAAAGATGGTCTTTTTTACTTGTGTAAATATACTACTAAAACCCAGTCTAGCAAATTTTTTGTGTATTTTATCTACTTTTTGTGTATTTCATCGAAAATAAGCAGCGAGAAACAATAAGTTATCTTATGCCCGATTTTATGAATAAGCGTTATCTTTACAGCTGTTTATAAAAAATAAAGGTACATAGTCACATCATCTTCCTTTGAACACTTCAGAAAAAGATCTCATAGATAACCTTAGAAATACCGAAAAAAGCCATGCCGCTTTTCGGGAACTTCTATCTCTTTATAAGGAAAGACTTTACTGGCAGATAAGGAACATTGTAAAAGATCATGATGACACAGATGATGTGCTGCAAAACACGTTCATTAAGATCTTTAAAAATATTCATCAGTTCAAGGGAGACAGCCAGTTGTTCTCCTGGATGTATCGTATAGCAACAAATGAGGCCCTGAATTTCCTTAACCAGAAAGCCCGCAAACTTAAGGTAACTTCTGAAGAACTACAGGAAAATATCGTAAACAACCTGGAAAGCGATGTCTATTTTGAGGGAGATGAGATCCAGCTGAAACTGCAAAAAGCCATCACCCGCCTACCGGAAAAACAACAACAGGTTTTTAACATGAAATACTTCCAGGAGTTGAAGTATAAAGAAATTTCTGATATCTTAGGAACATCAGAAGGTGCCTTAAAGGCATCTTACCACATTGCAGCGAAAAAAATTGAAGAATTTCTAAAAGCCAATTAAACCTTAAACAGAAAATTCGGTCAAATAAATAAATGGAAAAGAATAAGTTACCATATCATCAGCAAAAAGATTTCAAAGTTCCGGAAGGATATTTCGAAACTTTGGAGGAGCGCATTATGCAGCAGGTAACTTCATTGAACGGGAAGGAACAAACAGCCCTGCCATCAAATAATGGATTTAAAGTTCCTGAGAATTATTTTAATAATTTCGAGACTAAACTTTTCCAGAAGCTTGAAAAAGAAAAGAAAACTCCACGGGTCATTTCCCTTCTCAACAAGGAGATTTTCTATTATGTTGCAGGAGCCGCTGCCGTATTTGTTGCATTGTTCAGCACCATCTTGAACAAGCCTTCCCAACCAGTGGAATTTGGAGATCTGGAGATAAGTACTCTTGAAATCTATTTATATGAAACCCTGGAACCAGATGTTTCTCAATACCTTAACGAAGAAGAGGCTTTTCTCTCTAAAGCAGAAAATGCTGATGTAGATTTTGAAGCTGTCTACGAATACCTTAATGAGAATGTAGAAGAACCTGCAGTCTTGGTTAATGAAAAATAACATGAAAAATTTATATGTTTTAGGTCTTCTCCTTTTGAGTTCGCTGCAAATGCTCGCTCAGGACAGGAATGATCGTGAGCAGATTCAAGCCTTGAAAACTGCTTATATTACCGAAGGATTAAACCTCTCTCCAGAGGAAGCACAAAGATTTTGGCCGGTTTATAACAGGTTTGAAGAAAAAAGAAGAGATCTTCGAAGAAGAGAACATGCAGACATAGAAAACCTTGAATGCATTACTGAAAATGAAGCCAATAAAATGGTACAGGAATACGTTCAAATAGAGAGAGAAGATTACCTGCTCCAGAAACAGTTTTTTGAGGAACTGAGAGAAATATTTTCAGCCAAACGAATTATCCAGTTAAAAAAGGTGGAAGATGATTTTCACCGGAAGTTATTAAAAGAATATCGCGCAAGAAATTCGAAAAATGTTCAATAATTCACCCTATGATTACTGAACGTTATTATTCCGGATAGGCCCCCTGTCCGGAATATTTTATTTAAAACTAAGCCGTGCCAGCCGATTTTTTCCTGCAGCATAAGCCACAGAATCATTTAAAAACCTGAGAGTATAAAATCCTTCATCTGAAAGATTTTTCCAGGATTCACCACTATTTGAAGAATAGGCAATTCCCGTAAAACCAACCGCTACAATTTCTTTTCCGGCACTATTCGGCACAAAACGCACACTGCTTTTATAACCCGGCCCGGAACCGGGACTTACCAGCTGCCAGGTTTTACCTCCATCCTTCGTAATTGCCTTATTCGCATCATTGCCTTCTGGTTTAGTATAGTCTCCACCAAAGATGATCCCTGTATTTTCATCATAAAAATCTAAAGAATAAGCTCCTGTCGTAGCTTCCCCCTGTACAAGGGGTGTATCAAAAACCTCCCAGCTTTTAGCTTTATCCGGACTAAAAAATACACGTGATGCTTTTCCGCCGGAAATGATCCAGGTCTTGTCTCCCTTTATGGCAATATTTGAATTACTGGCTGCAAATGCTGCTTCACCTTCCATGGTTTCAGGTAAATTGTCACAAGAAAGCTTTTTCCAGGTCTTTCCACCGTTTCTCGTGATGATAATGGAAAGGCAATTATCCAATGGATCGCCCATTGCTATTCCTTCGGTATCATTCCAAAACATCATGGAGTCATAGAATACCTTTTCATCTTTTTCCTGGTATACCAGCCTCATTTTACCCGCGTCGCCGGTTTTGTACAGCAAAGCAGGATTTGCCACGCTCAACATGAAAAAATCTTTTGAGGTGCTCGCTACTGCCCTAAATTCAGGAAAGATGGAATCATGCTGAATTTTATTCACCTTGGTTTTATGCTGCGCCGCATTATAGAGTCCGTACATGCCGTTAGAACCGGCAAAAGCCACGTTATGCCCAATGACATCAATGGCTCTTATACTAATGGAGTCTTCGAAAACCACTTCCACTTCAACTTCAGAAAAAGCCTTTTTGCGCTGCTCATTTTCCGCGGAATTACAAGCTGCAAAAAGAATGGCGATAAGTATGAATATTTTCTTCATTTCATGTAATTTGAATATTCAAAGATAAAATTATTCCGAAGCAAAAAACCGTACCTTTGCAGCTTTAAACACATTTTATGCGCTTACACAGAAATTTAGTATTTGCAACTGTAGATGCTCTGTCCAACATATTTAACGACGGCGAATATGCCGACAAGGTCATTGAAAAAACCCTGAAACGAGACAAACGCTGGGGCTCGCGTGACCGCAGTTTTATTGCCGAAACTACTTACGACATTGTTCGCTGGAAAAGGTTATATTCTGAAATTGCCGAAGTAAAAGCTCCTTATTCAAGGGAAAATCTTTTTAGATTATTCGCGGTTTGGGCCACTTTGAGAGGAATTGAACTGCCAGACTGGAAACAACTGGAACCCACTCCTACCCGCCGCATCAAAGGAAAATTTGATGAATTAAGCAAGATTAGAAAATTCAGGGAATCTGTGCCAGACTGGCTGGATGAAATGGGTGTAAAAGAACTGGGTGAAGAAATTTGGGAAAAGGAAATTCACACACTTAATGAACAGGCGCCAGTAATTCTTAGAACCAACACCCTAAAAACCACCCGCGAAAATCTTCAAAAAGAACTTCTAAAAGAGAATATAGAAAGTTCATTTTTGGATGCTTATCCAGATGCCCTTCAGCTAACCGAACGTGCAAATGTTTTTAGAACCGAAGCTTTCCAAAATGGCTTCTTTGAAGTGCAGGATGCCTCTTCGCAGCTGGTGGCAGAGTTCCTTCAGGTCGAACCCGGAATGCGGGTGGTAGATACCTGTGCCGGTGCCGGAGGAAAAAGCCTTCACCTGGCTGCAAAAATGGATAATAAGGGGCAAATTATTTCCACTGATATTTACGCCAATAAACTCAAGGAACTTAAAAGACGTGCAAGACGTGCGGGAGCTCACAATATTGAACCGCGACTCATAGATAACAATAAGGTGATCAAAAAGCTTTACGGCTCGGCAGACAGGGTTTTGATTGACGCACCTTGTAGCGGTTTAGGAGTTTTGAGCCGTAATCCCGACGCAAAATGGAAACTTCAGCCTGAATTTATCGACACCATTAAAATGACCCAGGAGCAAATCCTTAGTCAATATTCAAAAATGGTAAAATCGGGAGGAAAGTTGGTTTACGCCACCTGCTCGGTTTTGCCTTCAGAAAATCAACAGCAGGTGGAGAAATTTTTGGAGTCCGAAGATGGTGAATCTTTTAAGCTCATTGAAGATCGTAAGATCCTTTCCAGCGAAACAGGTTTTGACGGATTCTATATGGCATTACTGCAAAAAGAATAAATTCTCTGATTATTCAGAAGTTAAAAAAGAGGTTGTAAAATGCCATTTTTGAAGCCACAAATTCAGCTGCTGAATTTGTGGCTTTTTTCATTTTTCCTGCTGTTGAAATCTCTTAAAAAAGCTTAAATTTGCTTCCTTACAAACAACACAAAATCATCCAGAATGATCCTATTCTTTGGTAATCATCCCAATAAGTTTTACGCCGTCCAGACTAATAAATCGCTTTCGGCTGAAAACATCTCCAAACTAAACTGGTTATTTGGAAACGCGAAATACTTAAACAAATCTGCCCTGGCAGATTTTTTTGTTGGGCCCCGTGCCGCCATGATTACACCGTGGAGTACCAATGCCGTAGAGATCACCCAGAATATGGGAATTGAGGGAATTGTTCGTATTGAAGAATTCCTGCAGGTAGATCGCCATTATTCCAATTTTGACCCGATGCTTTCGCAAAAATATGACGGGCTTGATCAGGATATTTTTACCATCAACATTGAACCCGAACCGGTAAAGGAAATCGAAGATATTGCCGAATACAACCAAAAAGAAGGATTGGCTCTAAATGCCGAAGAAGTTGAATACCTGGAAAAGCTTTCAAAAAGATTAGGACGAAAATTAACCGATTCTGAAGTTTTCGGATTTTCACAGGTAAACTCAGAACACTGCAGGCACAAGATCTTCAACGGAACTTTTGTGATCGACGGAGAAGAAAAACCCGTTTCCCTTTTTAAACTCATCAGAAAAACTTCGGAAGAAAATCCGAATGAAATAGTTTCAGCATATAAAGATAACGTTGCCTTTCTAAGAGGTCCACGCGTGGAGCAATTCGCTCCAAAATCTGCCGATAAACCAGATTTCTATAAGAAATCTGATTTTGAATCGGTAATCTCTTTAAAAGCTGAAACGCATAACTTTCCTACTACCGTAGAACCTTTCAACGGAGCCGCTACCGGAAGCGGTGGAGAAATCAGGGACCGGCTTGCCGGCGGAAAAGGTTCGTTGCCTTTGGCAGGAACTGCGGTTTATATGACCTCCTATTCCAGGCTTGAGGAAAACCGGGAATGGGAAAAGGCGATGCCGGCAAGGCCATGGCTTTACCAGACTCCCATGGATATTCTTATCAAAGCTTCCAACGGAGCTTCAGACTTCGGAAACAAATTTGGACAGCCTTTGATCACAGGCTCCATATTAACCTTTGAACATTCAGAAAATGATCGTCCGCTGGCATATGATAAAGTAATTATGCAAGCCGGCGGAATTGGCTACGGAAAAGCGAGCCAGGCGATCAAAGATGTTCCAAAAAAGGGAGATAAGATCGTGGTTTTAGGAGGGGAAAATTACCGCATCGGGATGGGCGGTGCCGCAGTTTCTTCCGCAGATACAGGAGAGTTCAGCAGCGGAATTGAGCTTAATGCCGTACAACGATCCAACCCCGAAATGCAGAAAAGAGCCGCCAACACTATACGGGCGATGGTGGAAGCAGATGAAAATCCAATAGTTTCCATCCATGATCACGGTGCCGGCGGACATTTGAACTGCCTGAGCGAACTGGTAGAAGATACCGGAGGAAATATTGATCTGGACGCGCTTCCTGTGGGAGATCCAACTTTATCAGCAAAAGAGATCATTGGAAATGAATCTCAGGAAAGAATGGGATTGGTCATTGGTGAAAACGACCTTATCACAATGAGAAAGATTGCAGAGCGTGAGCGTACTCCGTTGTATTCTGTGGGAAATGTGACCGAAGACAGGCAGTTTACCTTCGAAAGCAAAACTTCGGGCGAGAAACCAATGGATCTGGCGTTGGGCGATATGTTCGGAAGTTCTCCAAAAACCATCATGGAGGATAAAACTGTTAAAAGAAACTATTCAGAAATAGCATATTCAGCTGAGAATCTGCACAAGTACCTGGAGCAGGTGTTACAGCTGGAAGCCGTAGGTTCAAAAGACTGGCTCACCAATAAAGTTGATCGTTGTGTGACGGGAAAAGTGGCAAAACAGCAGACTGCCGGACCTTTGCAGTTGCCGCTAAATAACTGCGGAGTAATGGCGCTCGATTACAACGGAAAAGAAGGAGTCGCGACTTCGATTGGCCACTCCCCCATTTCGGCTTTGGTCGATCCTGTGGCAGGTTCGAAAAATTCAATTGCAGAAGCCCTTTCCAACATCGTCTGGGCACCGCTTGAAAAAGGATTGAAATCAGTTTCCCTTTCGGCTAACTGGATGTGGCCGTGCAACAACGAAGGCGAAGACGCCCGGTTGTATGAGGCTGTTCAGGGAGTTTCAGACTTTGCAATTTCTCTGGGCATCAATATCCCAACCGGAAAAGATTCGCTTTCGATGAAACAAAAATATAAAGATAAAGATGTGCTTTCCCCGGGAACGGTAATTATTTCTGCTGCAGGACATTGTGATGACATCACCAAAGTCGTGGAGCCTGTGCTGCAAAAGGACGGTGGTGCGATTTATTATATCAATTTATCGCAGGATTCTTATAAATTGGGCGGTTCTTCTTTTGCGCAGATCCTGAATAAAATCGGCAATGAAGTTCCTACCATAAAAGACAATGAAAAATTCGGAAAGACCTTTAATGTGCTTCAGGAGTTGATAAAGAAAAACCTAATTCTTGCCGGTCATGATATTTCTTCGGGTGGATTGATCACTACCCTCCTGGAAATGTGCTTTGCAGACATAGATCTTGCTGCGAAGCTCGATCTTTCAGCATTGAACGAAAAAGATACTGTAAAACTGCTTTTTTCAGAGAACTGCGGAATTGCTTTCCAGGCGAAAGATGCTTCCGTAGAGTCCATCCTATCTGAAAATGATATAGAATTCTTTAAAATAGGAACTCCTTCCGAAGGAAAAATTCTTAGCATCAAAAATGGCACTGAAGAGCTGGAATTTAATATTCCGAAGTTGCGGGATACCTGGTCAAAAACCTCTTTTTTGCTCGATCAAAAACAAAGCGGATTTGAGAAAGCAACAGAGCGGTACAGAAATTACGCTAAACAACCGCTACATTTTAGATTTCCGGAGCATTTTACAGGGAAACGACCTCTCGACTCCGCTCGAGGTGACAAAAAGATAAAAGCGGCGATCATTCGGGAAAAAGGATCTAATTCTGAGAGGGAAATGGCCTATGCAATGGATATGGCAGGGTTTGATGTGAAAGACGTTCATATGACGGATTTAATCACCGGTCGTGAAACCCTTGAGGATATACAGTTCATCGCTGCGGTAGGTGGATTTTCAAACTCCGATGTTCTGGGAAGTGCAAAAGGCTGGGCCGGGGCTTTCCTATATAACGAAAAAGCAAAAGCGGCACTGGATAACTTTTTTGCACGCGAGGACACACTTTCTATTGGTGTTTGTAATGGTTGCCAACTGTTCGTAGAACTTGGATTATTAAACCCAGATCATGAAGAAAAACCAAAAATGCTGCACAATGATTCGGGTAAATTTGAATGTAATTTTACTTCGGTGGAAATTTCAGAAAATGATTCTGTAATGTTACATACCCTTTCGGGCAGCAGACTCGGAATTTGGGCAGCGCACGGGGAAGGAAAATTTAGTTTTCCATATGCAAAGGAACACTACAACATCATTGGTGAATATGGCTACGAGACCTACCCCTCAAATCCTAATGGTTCGCATAACAATACCGCCATTTTAGCCAGTGACAATGGAAGACATGTAGCGATCATGCCACACCTGGAGCGGTCTACTTTTCCCTGGAATTGGGCTTACTATCCTAAAGACAGGCAGGACGAGGTTTCTCCATGGGTAGAAGCTTTTGAGAATGCGAGGAAATGGCTTGAAAAGAAAAACTAGAGCATCAAAAAAGGCGGACTATGGTCCGCCTTTTTGATGCTTTAATTCCGATTTTCTAGCTTTCAGTGAGAGGATATTCTTCAAAAATGGCATTTACCAGCTCCCTCATGGCCTGTGGGTTTGGTTGATCATATAAGGGATCTGAAGTAACGCCTTTCCATACAGTTTGCTTGGTTTCCCTGTCTACCAGGTTAATGATCACAGTACCCTGTTCATAAGCATAAGTATCTGTATCATATCCAACAATTCCACCGCCAAAGGTGTTATAACCACGGTAATAATAAGAATTATAATAAGGACTTACGCTCCCAACACCTGCTGTATAAGGATATGTAGCATACATGGGGTCTGTCGTTGTTTCTCTTTCAATTTCGGTCCTGGTGCTAACAAGTACAAGTAAATCTGGGTTATCACGTTCCAGTGTATATCCTGCCTCACGCATATTTTGGTTTACCGATTCCACAACGAGCTGGTTAATACTTTCGTCATTATAAGATTTACCGGGGACTTCGGCATTAGAATTAGGTAAAAAAGCAAAGGTGCTGTATTTACTTAGATCAACATTCGAAGGGCGGGCAGTTTCCACTCCCGGTCCACAACTTGCTACTGTAAAAAGTATAAATGCAAAAAGTAATAGATAAATTCGTTTCATAGTCATTTTTTTTGGATTCAGCTAAAAATAAAAACATATTTTACTGAATCACAATTAATTAAAACACTTTAACCTCAATCGTTAAATTTTAGAGAAATTTAAGTATGACAGGTATTTATGCATATTAATACATCTTTTTCACATTTCCATATGATTTTGAAACACCTGTTTTTCTTACCTTTTAGAAAAAACATACCAAAACAAAAGCTATGACAGTAAAAGAAAAAGATGAAAAATTTTTTGGTCGCGGTGGGCCGGTTTTAGATCTGAAAGTAGAAAGAGCTAAAGGCAGTTATATTTACGATGCCCATGGAAAAGAATATGTGGATTTCTTAGGAGGTGCCGGTGTGGGTAACCTCGGGTGGGGTCTTGAAGATGTGGAACTGGCTATAAGAAATTCTAAAAGGCCTTCTTACGTATACCCTCACTTCTACTACAAACCATGGACAGAGCTGGCCGAGCTTCTCGCGGCAGTAACTCCAAAGCATCTCACGACCAGCTTTCGAATGACAGGAGGCTCTGAGGCGGTAGACGCCGCACTTCAAATGGCCATGATGTATACAGGCCGAAAGAAGATATTGTCCATAGAGGGAAGTTACCATGGCAACACCTTTGGGGCTTTAAGCGCTGGCACCTCTTCAAATGGCGCTAAATTTCATAATTTATTACCAGGTTTTGAAAAGATCAACACGCCTTTAAACCAGGATTCACTTAATGAGATAGAAAAGAAACTAAAAGGCAATGAATATGCGGCCTTTATTATGGAACCGGTCATTGTCAACCTGGGAGTTGTGATTCCGGAGGAAAGTTTCATGGAAAAACTGGACCAGCTGTGCAAGGAACACGGTACACTGTTGATCATGGATGAAGCCATTACCGGGTTCTACAGAACCGGTAAATTCTTCGCTTCAGAACACTACAATATTAAGCCAGATATTATGTGCCTGGCCAAAGCATTATCATCTGGTTATGCAGGCATGGGCGCAGTAATGACTACTTCGGAAATTGCCAAAGCCGTCAAAGGAAAAATTGGATTGTATTCCTCCTATGGCTGGCACCCTGTAGGCACAGATGCGGCCATTGCCACTATAAATTATTTGCTGAACCATACAGAAGAACTTTTGAACAACATCGAAGAGGTAAGCAGCATATTCAAAAATGAGCTTTTAAAGATCAATTTTAAAGAAACTCCTGAAATCAGGATTAAAGGAATGGCTGTTGCTGTAGATCTAAAAGATGAAGGCTATGCTTCAGAAGTCAAAAAGAAAGCCCTCAAAAACGGACTTCTAATGAATACGGAAGGAAGCAGCCTTTCCTTTCTTCCAGCGCTGAATATAGACAGGGAAACAGTATATAAAGGTTTAAAAATCCTTAAGCAAACGGTAGAGTAAACAAAAAAGCTTCCCCTTTAAATCCTGATCCTTAATAAGCTGGGGTCAGGATTCTTTTTGCTTGAATAAAAGCGATTAGATTTTTCATGAATGTCCGGAAAAGTTAAAGATAAAACCTTTTCCGAAGAATTATTAAATTCATAAAATATGCGGCTATTAATTTTAAATTAAATTTGAAATACTTCTCCTTTTTGCTATTTTGCAAGGTATATATTAATCAATCCTCCACATGACCGAGATTAAACGATTATTTGATTTCCCATATTATCAGCTGAACAATGCACCTCTTGAAAAGTCCTTAGTAACAAAAACTAACGGTAGCTGGGAAGCTATTTCAACCAGAGAATACATTGACAGAGCTAATGCCGTAAGCCGTGGTTTACTGCGCATGGGAATAAAGCCCAATGATAAGATCGCTGTAATTTCAACTAACAATCGAACCGAATGGAACGTGTTGGATATTGGGGTTCTCCAAACAGGAGCTCAAAATGTCCCTATATATCCCACAGTTTCCGAAGAAGATTATGAATATGTGATCAATCATAGTGAAGCGATTTACTGTTTTGTGTCAGACAAGGAGGTACTTGATAAACTAAGAAGCGTTCAAAAAAATACAGGCCTCAAAGGCGTATTTTCTTTTGATGAAATTCCGGGCTGTGATAACTGGAAAAAAGTGCTTGAAATGGGCCAGGATGAGTCAAACCAGGACGAGGTAGAGGCACGAAAAAAGGCAGTGAATGAAGATGATCTCGCAACGCTTATCTACACCTCAGGAACCACCGGTAAGCCCAAAGGTGTCATGCTTACTCACAAAAATATTGTAAGCGACGTCTTATTGAGCTCAGACCGTGTTCCGTTTGAATTTGGAACCTTTGTAGGGCTAAGTTTCCTGCCTGTCTGCCATATTTTTGAAAGAATGATTTTGTACCTGTATCAGTATTACAGTGTTTCCATTCATTTTGCCGAATCTATTGAAAAAATAAGCGATAACCTCAAAGAGGTCAAGCCTCATGTAATTTCAGCTGTACCGCGATTACTGGAAAAAGTATATGATAAAATTATTGCCAAGGGTTCAACAGTTGGCGGAGTGAAACAGAAACTGTTTTTCTGGGCGGTGGAACTCGGTTTGGAATATGAACCCTATGGCGCAAATGGCTGGTGGTATGAAACCCGTCTGTCGGTGGCCCGTAAGTTAGTGTTCTCCAAATGGAAAGACGGGTTGGGAGGAAGAATTGAACTTATTGTTTCCGGTAGTGCCGCCTTACAACCAAGACTGGCAAGAGTTTTTGCAGCTGCGGGAATTCCCGTCATGGAAGGTTACGGCTTAACCGAAACTTCCCCTGTTATTGCTGTAAATGATCAAAGACACAAAGGCTTCAAAATTGGCACTGTGGGAAGGGTTCTTAGAGAGGTGGATGTGAAAATAGCCGAAGACGGTGAAATCCTTACCAAAGGTCCCAATGTAATGAAGGGCTATTACAAAGATGAAGAGAAAACCCGCGAAGCCATTAATGAAGATGGTTACTTCCACACAGGTGATATTGGTGAACTTGATACTGAAGGCTTTCTTAAAATAACCGATCGTAAGAAGGAAATGTTTAAAACCTCGGGTGGGAAATATGTCGCCCCCCAAATCATAGAAAATCAAATGAAGCAATCACGTTTTATTGATGAGATCATGGTAATTGGGGAAGGAGAAAAAATGCCTGCAGCTTTTGTGCAGCCCAATTTTGATTTCTTAAGGGAATGGGCAAACCGCAAAAATATTGAGGTTGGTCCTTCCAATGAAGACCTTATAGAAAATCAGGAAGTAAAGGAAAGAATTCAGGAAGAGATAGATTTTTACAATCAAAAGTTCGGGAACTGGGAAAAGATCAAACGTTTTGAACTTACTCCCGATGTTTGGAGCATTGAAGGAGATCACCTCACTCCTACCATGAAATTGAAGAGAAGAAATATTTTAAAGCTCTACCAAAACCTTTACAATGATATATATGAAAAATAGGCTTTTTGACTACTATTCTTTTGAATGTCCGGGTGGAACTGTTTTCCCGGACATTTCTTTTTAAAATAGTATCACAATTTGAAGGAATCGGTAAAATTCAAATCGGTCGAAAATCTTAATTTAGCAGGTAAACCTTATATAAATGCACAAATTATTTTATGCTCTTCTGGCTGTTTTTCTCATCGGCTGCAACGAAACTGAAAAAGCGGATTTAGATTTTTTTCCTGCTAAAAATGATAATTTTAAATATTCAGGAAGAACTGAAGCCAAAGAAACCGGAATGGCACTTATTAATTCGGCTGCTTCGGTGAGCACCCGGGTTTTTGGTGATACCTGCGTCGTCTACCTGCAAAGCGATAATGATGAGCATCATTACGTTTCCCTTCAGCTTAATGAAGGGCTTTTAGGACGATACAGGATAAAGCAGGATTCTATCAAAATTCCTTTGCCATCTAAAGAGGAAGGTGCCCTCCTTCACATATACAAAGATACAGAGGCCTCAAACGGGGCCGTGATTTTTAAAGGTCTTTCTGCAAAGAAGATCCAGCGCATCGCCGATGATAACCGTCCTGAAATTGAATTTATAGGAAATTCTATTACCTGCGGAATGGGTGCCGACCGGCGTGAGATTGATTGTGAAGAAGGCGAATGGTACGATCAACACAATGCCTACCTCGCTTATGGGCCGCGTGTAGCACGGGCACTAAACCTTAACTTTGAATTGAGCTGTGTCTCGGGTATGGGAATGTACCGCAACTGGAATGATGAAGACCAGCCGGTGATGCCCAATGTTTACCCCAATCTTTACCTAAACGGCGATGACTCACAAAAGACCGATCTGGAATCAAATTCTCCTGAAATTGTTAGTATCGCCTTAGGAACCAACGATCTTTCTTTGGGAGATGGTGAAAAAGAACGCACAAATTTTGATCCTGAAAAATTTACACAAAGCTACATCTCATTTGTAGAAAACATATTTGCCTATTACCCCCAAACCAAAGTTGCTCTCATTTCCAGCCCCATGATTGGTGAAAAGGAAGACGATATTTTGGTAACTTGCCTTATGAACGTAAAAGCGCATTTTGCAGAAAATCCGGTTTTTGTATATGATTTTGAAAAAATGGATGCCGGCGGATGTACTTCCCATCCAGACATTGAAGATCACCGTGCGATGGCACAGGAACTTATTCCGTTCTATAAAGAAATTCTCAACTTATAATTAAAATTATGACGACCTATTCAGCTTCAGAAGACAGATATGATAAAATGAAATACCGCCGATGCGGACAGAGCGGAATTCTCCTGCCAATGATCTCCCTGGGCCTGTGGCACAACTTCGGAGATGTGGATGACTTTGACAACAGCCGAACCATTCTAAGAACTGCTTTCGACAACGGAATTACCCATTTTGACCTTGCCAATAATTACGGGCCACCATACGGTTCAGCAGAAAAGAACTTCGGAAAGATCTTTAAAGAGGATTTCAAGCAGTACCGCGATGAATTAATCATTTCCACCAAGGCGGGTTGGGACATGTGGCCGGGTCCTTACGGAAATTTTGGTTCCAGGAAGTATCTTATCGCCAGCCTGGATCAATCTCTTCAAAGAATGGGACTGGATTACGTTGATATTTTTTACCATCACCGCCCAGATCCCGAAACTCCCCTCGAAGAAACCGTGCTCGCACTGGATCATATTGTGCGACAGGGAAAAGCGCTTTATGTGGGAATCTCCCAGTATTCTGCAGATGAGACAGATCGAGCGGCAGAAATTCTGAAGGAATTGAAAACGCCATTCCTTATTCACCAGCCCCGTTACAACATGCTGGACAGATGGGTTGAAAATGGACTTTTAGACACTCTGGGAAGAGAAGGTGTGGGAAGCATTGTTTTCTCTCCGCTTGAACAGGGGATCCTTACTTCCAAATACCTTGACGGCATTCCCGAAGATTCAAGAGCTGCTATTGAAGGAGGTTATCTTGACAAAGAAATAATTACTCCGGAATTAATAACGAAAGTTAAAAAGCTCAATGAGCTGGCCGAATCCAGAGGCCAAAGCCTTGCACAAATGGCGATTTCCTGGCTGTTAAAAGACGAGCGTATAACCTCTGTCCTTGTAGGTGTAAGCAAAGTATCCCAACTTCAGGATAACATTTCTAGTCTTAAAAAGCTCGAATTTAGCGATAATGAACTTGAGCAGATAGAGCGCATTTTAAAAAAAGAATAAAATGAGAACAATTTTTAATATTCTGATTTTACTGATGATAAGCACTACCTCCTTTGCCAATGTGAGTCTGCCCAAGATTTTTTCAGATAACATGGTGTTGCAGCGCAATGCCGAAGTAAAAATATGGGGATGGGCAAAACCTGGTGAAGAAGTTAGTATTCGCACCACCTGGAGTGAGGAAGTTTATAAAACAAAACCAAACAATATGGCCTATTGGGAAGTGATTCTTTCCACTCCCGATGTACGCGGTAGCCAACAGGTAACCGTTCAAGGCTACAATCAAATAGTACTTAAAAATGTGCTCTTAGGAGAAGTTTGGCTGGTCTCGGGGCAATCCAATATGGAGTGGAGCGCAGATGCAGGAATAACGAATGCCGAAGAAGCCATTGCAGGGGCAGAGAATCCAAAAATAAGGTTTTTTAGCGTGGTTCATCGCACTGCCGAAGATCCGCAGCAGGATCTCGAAGGAAGTTGGGTGGAAAGTACGCCCCAAAGCATGCGCTATTTTAGCGCAGTCGCTTATTTCTTCGGAAAAAAGCTGCAGGAAGAGCTAGATGTTCCTGTAGGTCTCATTAATTCCAGCTGGGGCGGAACTCCTGCCGAAGTCTGGATCCCTTCAGAAAAAATAAACGAAAACGAACGGCTTTCTGAAGCTGCTGCCCTCCTACCCGATGTTGAATATGGCCCGAATGCACCGGGAAGTATTTACAACGCCATGATTGCACCTCTCATTCCATTTAAGATTGCAGGAATCCTTTGGTACCAGGGAGAATCCAATACCGGAAACGCCGAATATTATGAGGAAATGTTTTCCAGTCTCATTCAAAGCTGGCGTACAAAATGGGAGGAAGAATTGCCATTTTACTATGCCCAGATCGCGCCTTACGACTACGGCGACAACTTTGCCGGCGTAAAAGTACGCGATGCACAACGCCGGGTTCTGGCTCTTCCAAAAACCGGAATGATCATGACCAGCGATATTGGAAATGTAAAGGATATTCACCCGCGCAACAAATTAGATGTAGGACTCAGGTTTGCAAAACTCGCACTAAGTGAAATTTACAACAAAGAAACCGGTGACGCCTATGCACCACTTTTTGATCATGCTGAAGCTGATGGCTCCATCGTAAAAGTTCATTTTTTAAATGCGGATGGTCTTTACTTCGATAAGAATGACGTTGCCTCCCAATTTGAAGTTGCAGGAGAAAACGGCAATTTTCACAGGGCCGATGTGAAGATCGAAAACGGCAAAGTACTCCTGAGCTCCCCAGAAGTAAAAAATCCTGAATATGTGCGATTCTCCTGGGGAAATATGAGCACTTCAAATCTTTTTAATGCCGCGGGATTGCCGGCTTCCAGTTTTACAGAAGAAGTAAAATAATAACAATAGAAAAAGGCTGTTTAAGAGGGTCTGTAAATTAAACTCTGTCTGATGTTTCAATTCCTCTGGGGCTAGCCCCAGAGGAATTGGCATTTATGGCGAGGGGTATTCTGCCCCCAAATTTAATATAAAATTGCTGGATTGTCAGGCTCCAATTATGCAAAGGAGCTGTCCATTTCTTCTCGATATTCTTTGTGGCCAGGTAAACCAGCTTGAGCAAGGACATGTCGTTGGTAAAAGCTCCTTTGGTCTTGGTGACTTTCCGGATCTGGCGGTGGAAGCCTTCCACGGCGTTAGTGGTGTAAATGATTTTTCTAATTGGTTCGGTGTATTGAAAATACTGGGATAGCTGCTCCCAATTACGCTGCCAGCTTTCTATGACTACAGGATATTTACTGCCCCATTTCTCTTCCAAATTCAGAAGTTCATATTCCGCTACCTCTTTGTTTACTGCTTTGTAGACCTTTTTTAAATCTCTCATAAACTCCTTCTGATCCTTGGAAGCAACGTATTTAAGGGAGTTACGGATCTGGTGCACTATACAAAGCTGTACCTGTGCTTTTGGATATACACTTAGGATCGCTTCTGTAAAGCCTTTGAGGTTATCAGTACAAGCAATAAGGATATCCTGTAGTCCCCGGTTGTGCAAGTCTGTAAGTACCTGTAGCCAAAAATTGGCACCTTCACTCTCAGAAATATACATTCCCAAAACTTCTTTATACCCTTCTTTGGTAATGCCCAGGATGTTGTAGAGTGCTTTATGGGTAATCTTCCCATCGACTTTGACTTTATAATGCATTGCATCGAGCCATACAATGCAGTAGAGAGGTTCTAAAGGACGACTCTGCCAGGCTTTTACATCAGGAATAATCTGATCGGTAATTTGACTTAAAACAGTGTGGGAGATATCGGTATCGTAAATTTCTTTGATATGCCCTGAAATATCCCTATAACTCATCCCTAGCCCGTAAAGGCCAATGATCTTTTCGGAGAGGTTATCCGCTAAAATGGTTTGCCGCTTTTTGACCAGTTCTGGTTCAAAGCTACTTTGGCGATCCTGGGGAGTATCAATATCAAAAGATCCAAAGCCACTTTTGAGCTTTTTCTTTCCTTTGCCATTGCGTTTATTGCCACTAGATCTTTGCTCCGAATCTAAATGAGCATCCATCTCTGCCTGTAATGCCTTCTCGATGACATTCTTCAGCATTGGCGCAAATGCACCATCTGAACCAAAAAGGCTTTTGCCAGACATAAACTGGTCAAGCACTTTGTTCTCAAATTCTTGTTGTTCTTTTGTTGTCATAATCTGTCTGAATGAAATTAATAAATAATTATATTCAGACAGAGTTTATTTTACACCCTCGTTTAAGAAGTCGATTTACATCAACCTGAACTTGTATCAGGTTCTTTAGAAATCTGGAGAACCAGATTATAAGATTCTGAAATAAATTCTGAATGACGGTTTTAGACAATCTTCTTAAACAGCCTCTTAACTTTATAAAAGCTTAGAATTTACTGGATAAAAACTTCAAGTAATTCGGCATTTTTGGATGAAATGCTTACTTCTTTATTCTTAGCCGGAACCAAAACCGTTTGACCTTGCTCTATTACTTCAGAATTTCCGTTCACAGCAATTTCTGCCTTTCCACTCACGCACATATAGATTACGAAAGAGTCTAGATTGCTGTAATCTTTTTCTACCTGTCCCTCCACCGGAAGGAAATTCGTGGTAAAATATTCGCAGCTCGCGATATTGGCAGATTCATTCCTGACTGAATCGTAATTTAGCCTGAAATCATCTTTTTTCTCAAAATCTATGGCATCAATTGCCAGCGCAGTATGCAGTTCCCGTGAATTTCCTTCTGCATCCTTCCTGTCCCAGTCGTAGATTCGATACGTAATATCTGACGTCTGCTGAATTTCAGCTAAAAGGACTCCGGCGCCAATGGCGTGTACTTTCCCGGTGTTTATAAAGAAAGCATCACCTTTTTGCACTTTTTCGAAATTAAGTACTTCGGTTATTTTCCCTTCCTCCAGCTGTTTTATATAATCCTGCTTGCTAAGCGACTCTTTAAAGCCCACGTTGATTTCTGCACCTTCATCGGCCTGCATGATGTACCACATTTCGGTTTTTCCGAAGGAATTGTGACGCTGTTTAGCCAGCTCATCGTTTGGGTGAAGTTGAACAGAAAGTTCTGTCTTCGCATCTATGAACTTGATTAACAAAGGAAACTCTGCACCAAACTGCTGGTAAATCTTATTTCCGAGGAGATCTTCTTTATATTCAACAAGCAGCTGGCTTAAAGATTTTCCTTTCAAAACACCATTTTCGACTGTGGAAACCGCTTCTTTCACTCCTGAAATTTCCCAGCTTTCTCCTACATTGCTTTGATCTGTTTCTTTATTGAGTACTTCTTTCAGTTTATTTCCACCCCATATCTTTTCCTTAAGAATTGGAGTGAATTTTATTGGATAATCAAGCATTTCTTATGATTTTGGTTGGACACCAAAAGTAAACAATATTTTCCTTTTTAATTCTGCTCTTCAAGTACAAAAGAAGCCTTCATAGTATCTGCCGAGCTTCCTCCTACAAACACTTCAAACTCTCCCGGCTCAACCACATATTCTCCCTGCTGATTATAAAAACCTAATTCTTCCTGGGTAAGTCTAAAATTTACCGTCTTTGTTTCGCCTTTTTTAAGCTCCACCAATTCAAAACCTTTCAATTCCTTTACAGGGCGAATAACGCTTCCATACAGGTCACGAATGTAAAGTTGCACCACCTCTTTGCCATCACGATTCCCCGTGTTGCTAACTTCTACCGAAACCTCTACCGGTTCATTCATGGCAAAGGAGCTTTTATTCAGCTGTAAATTGTCGTATTCGAAAGTGGTGTAACTCAATCCATAGCCAAAAGGATACAGCGGTGTATTTTCAACATCCATATAATGTGACCAGAAAACCATATTATCACCCGGCTGAGGATCTACGGGACGCCCTGTATTGCCGTGATTGTAATAAATTGGCGTTTGCCCAACATTCCGCGGGAAGGTCATGGGCAGCTTTCCACTTGGATTATAGTCGCCATAAAGAACCTGGGCAACTGCGTTCCCGGTTTCAGTTCCAAGATGCCAGGCTTCAACAATGGCCGGAATATTTTCTGCCGCCCAGCTAATTGCCAATGGCCGGCCGTTATTTAATACCAGCACCACATTCTCGTTTGCTGCATATACTTTTTCCAGTAATTCCTGCTGCACCCCCGGAAGATCAAGATTGGTTCGGCTTCGGCCTTCTCCACTCTGGAATCCATGTTCGCCAAGTACAATCACCACCACATCGGCGTCTTTTGCAACTTCAATTGCCGCATCAAATCCGCTTGTATCAGTAGTATTAAAATTAAGTTCATTGATAAAAGTTACCTGTTCTGTGACGAGGTCTGCTCCTTTCTCGAATACAAGTTCATTGCCCTCATACTTTTGCATTCCTTCAAGTACAGAAACCGCTGTATTATCATCGGAAGCGATTCTCCAGCTTCCAAGCGGACTGTTCTTATCATTGGCCAAAGGTCCAATCAAAGCTATTTTTTGACCTTCTTTTTTCAGCGGAAGGAGGTCATTTTCATTTTTAAGCAATACAATAGACTTTTTTGCCATGTCTAAAACTGCCTCCCGGTTCTCTGCGCTTCCCACTATTTCTTTCTCTCTTTGCTCATCCAGGTACCTGTAAGGATCATCAAATAATCCCAATTCATATTTTACTCGAAGAATTCTTCTCACGGCGTCATCAACTAAAGCCTCGTCCACTTCTCCATCTCTTACCAGGTCCACGAGCTCATTTACATAAGAATAAGCTTCCATGTCCATATCAACACCGGCTTGTACCGCTCTCTTAGCTGCCATCCTCTCATCCTTAACAAAGCCGTGCGTGGCCATTTCTTCAATAGACGCATAATCTGAAATCACATAGCCTTCAAAGCCCCATTTGTCTTTAAGAATATCTCTTAAAAGGAACTCACTTCCTGTAACGGGCACCCCGTTGATCTCATTAAAGCCATTCATAAAGGTTTTTACTCCGGCTTTTTCCGCAGCCCTGAAAGGAGGCAATACGATGTTGTAAAGGGTAAGGCTTCCAATATCTGCTTTGTTATATTCACGTCCTGCTTCAGCAAAACCATAACCTGCAAAATGTTTGGCGGTTGCAGCAATCGTTAAGGGATCTGAAAGATCTTCTCCCTGGAATCCCTGCACCCTTGCCACCGCAATCTTACTTCCCAAAAAGGGGTCTTCACCACCACCTTCCATAACACGGCCCCAGCGCGCATCGCGGGAAATATCGACCATAGGCGCAAAGGTCCAATTTATTCCTGAGGCAGCTGCTTCGGAAGCTGCAACTTCAGCAGATTTTTTGATCGCTTCCATATCCCAACTTGCAGACTCTGCCAGCGGAATTGGGCTTAAAGTTTTATAGCCATGAATGACATCAAAACCTATAATAAGCGGAATGCCAAGTCTGGTTTCGTTCACTACCAGTTCCTGAACTGCCCTTACCTGGTCCACACCTCTTACAGTAAGCATAGATCCCACAAGCCCGCTGCGAAGATGCTCGTACTTTTCTTCTGCACTTCCACCTTCGGGAGCCGGCCCGGTTACTTCCCAGAAGCCGTTGTACTGGTTCATTTGCCCTACTTTCTCTTCCAGGGTCATGATACTAAGCAAAGAATCCACTTTTCTGGTAATGGGGTCATTGCTTACGTTAGTAACTTTTTCTGATCCTGATTGCATATTAGAGGTGTTTCCGGATGTTTGCTGAGAACTGCAGGCAGCTATAGTTGCTATAGAACCTGCTAAAACAGAAAATATTATTGATTTCTTCATATCTACAATTATTTATGGTCGTTTTATTAATTCGGAAGCGTGTAAAAATCCTGCATATCCTCCAGCAGCATTGGTTCTTCCATTTCCACAAATTCCAGGAAATCTTCATCGCCGTCCACCCCGGGAACAGGCACCGTATATTCATTGGCTGAATTTTGCCAGAACATCATAAACCCTATCTCCACATCATCCCCTGTAAGCACTTCATACAATTTTTCTGAAAAGAAATTTGCAGGCAAAGGATTCCCGGCACCTGCAAAGAACCCGGTTTCGGTAAGGGCAGCGATCTTTACCTTTTCTTCAGCAAGATCTGAAACGATTTTCAGCTTTTCATTTGCTATTGGAATGCGCGAAACATCCTGCGGTAAAAGATCTCCGTAATTGTCCATTCCCAGGATATCCACATATTCATCGCCGGGATAACGCTGCAGATAAAGGCTTGAAGAAGCGTAGGAATTATCGGGGGCGTAGGCGTAAAGGATATTGTGCACCTCAAGCTCATCGCGTAAATATTCTACTGTAAACCTCCAAACGGTTTTAAAGTCCTGCGGTGATGCATAAGCAGCTCCCCACCAGAACCAATCGCCATCAAATTCATGAAAAGGCCTGAAGATCACCGGGGCGAGCGTACCGTCACTCCCTTTAATGCTCTTCACCACTTCCGCTACTTTTTGCAGTTTTTCTTTGTAATAATCATGGTTTGCACCACCCGGAAGTATACTTTTAAAAGCATTTGCCTTCTGAAATTCGGTCATTTCGGAAGTGTAAAATGCGTCTCCTTCATAAGGTTCCCGCAGGTGCCAGGTGAAATGATTGATCATTCCCCTGTTATAGGCTTCGATAGCATCTGCAATGATATTTTGTTCCTGCTGGTAAAACCAGTTGTTAGCTTCACCGTTGTTATTATCATCGGTAATGAACATAAAATCAAGGCCAATCAAACCGGGATCGCTTCCGGTGGTCTTTTTAATGTCAGATTCCCCGGCATTGTCGTTGTAAAATGCACGGAAAGCTTCCTGTTGTCCCACGACAAAATGAGATTCAGAAATGGTTTTTAGGTGATAGAACAAAGCCACCGTTTCATTTGTAGCGGCAGGATCTACCATGTACGTCCTGGTGTCTCCCGGCTGAAGGACAAACGCCTCTTCCTCCTCATCATCATCGTCATCATCCCCGTCATCATCGGGATTTTCTACTGGGTCTGTCGGTTCCTCTGGTTGCCCCGGATCATCTTTGCTGCAGCCTATAAGCATTGTGCTGGCAAAAAACAGTAACAATGGTAATTTTTTCATGAATATCGTTTTATTAATTGAATGCAGCCCCTTGAGTTGTGATAAGGGCATTTCCACATTCCCAGTTTATCTTCTTTCTTGTATGGCTGATTGTTTTCATCAATTCTGAAAAACCACTCCCCGTTTTCCGAATCGATTATGTGTTGTTTTGTGTATTCCCAGATGTCAAAAATGGCATTTTGAAAACTCTTTTCTCCGGAAATTCTGAAGGCGTAATCCAGTCCAACCATAGCTTCTATTTGCGGCCACCAATGCCTGTCTGTATCGATTTCGCCGGAATCCAGATCTTTTTCGTTTAAAACGCCCTTTCCTTTAATATATCCTTCTTTCAGAAAAGTTTTAGCCACTTTTACGGCAACTTCTTCAGCTTTTTGCAGCAAATCATCATTTTCTGAAGCCCGGGCAGCTTCAATCATAAGCCAAACAGCTTCAATGTCGTGCCCGTAGGAAACCACATTTCCTTCCCGACTCCATTCTTTATCAAAAAAGAGCTGAAAATGAGTATTTTTAGGATCGTAGAATTTCTTCAGAAATAATTCTGTAAGATTATCTAAAGCCTCCTTCACTTTGGCATTTTTGGATATGCTGTAAAGCGTGGTATAGGCTTCCAGCACATGCAAATGCGTATTCATGGTCTTTGCAGAATTACGGTCCTTTTCACTCAGCCGCATATCTTCAATTGGCGACCAGTCTTCCTGAAATGCTTCAAAATAACCATTAAAATCATCATCACGAGCGTGCTCTTCAATTAAATTGAATAAAGAAATTGCCCAATCTTTGGCTTTTTCTTCTCCACTGAAAATGTGATATTCAGAAAGTGCATAAATGGCAAAAGCCTGTGCATAAATTTGCTTCCGTCTATTCACCGGATTCCCTTCTGCATCAAGTTCCCAATAAACGCCGCCAAAATTTTCATCCTGAAAACGGCTTTTTAGATACTCATAGGCACGATCTGCATAAAACCTTAAATTTTTGTCATTTTTGAAGTTCCCCGCAGCCGAAAAACTCCATAAAATGCGGGTATTCAGGATGATTCCCTTATTCGCACCGGGAACCAGGCGATTGTAATGATCCCGCTGCCCTACAAAACCGCCTTTTTCTTCATCCAAACTGTTTTCCTTCCAGTATTTTAGAATATTATCCAGTTCAGAAGCGAGTTCAGATTTTAATTTTTCAGCGGAATTCAGCATTAATCCAGGTTTTTATTGTGATCTACAAGTTTGATGATATTTTGTACAGAATCTGCGGAAGTCATTTTATCTTCAGGAGTATGTTTCACATAATCCAGGAGTCTTTCCAGAGTGGAAACCGCGACGTGGCTCCTGGTATCTGAAGAGGCGTAATAAATGTAGACTTTTCCGTCTTCATCTGTGATCCAGCCGTTTCCGAAGAGCACGTTTGGAACATCTCCCACAGTTTCTTCATAATTTGGTGCCATGAAATATCCAGCCGGCTGATGAATGACCTTTGTAATATCGTTAAGATCTGTCATAAAAAGGTACAGGGTATAACGCAGACCGCCGGCCGTATTTCTCACGCCGTGAGCGAGGTGCAACCAGCCATCTTCCGTTTTGATTGGCGCAGGGCCAAGTCCGTTTTTCATTTCATAGATCGTATGATAGGCTTTATGGTTGATGATCTTTTCATCTTCCAAAATAGGGTTTGTGATATCCTTTACATAGCCAAGACCGATACCACCGCCTTTACCGACTTCAATAAAACCATCCTGGGGACGGGTGTACAAAGCATATTTTCCATTTACAAATTCGGGATGCATTACCACGTTTCGCTGCTGCCCCGAAGTTGAAATAAGATCTGGCAGGCGTTCCCAATTTACAAGGTCTTTGGTACGGGCAATTCCTGCATTGGCCACGGCCGCAGTGGTATCGGGATTTGACTTATCCTTTCTTTCTGTACAAAACACGCCGTAGATCCAGCCATCTTCATGTTTGGTGAGACGCATATCATACACATTCGTATCGGGCTCCTCCAGCTGTGGCATCACCACAGGTTTGTCCCAGAATTTGAAATTGTCAACACCGTTGGGGCTTTCGGCCATGGCAAAAAAGGATTTGCGATCATTCCCTTCCACACGTACCGCCAGTACATATTTGCCATTGAATTTAATTGCGCCGGGGTTAAAAGTGGCATTTACGCCTATTCTTTCGAGCCCCAGCGGATTGGTCTCTGCATTAAAGTCATATCTCCAGTGAAGGGGCGCATGCGCTGCCGTAATAACAGGATTTTGATATCGCTCGTAAATTCCGTTGGAAGGAAGTACAGGGCCATTCTTAAGCTGAAGAAAATCTTTGTGTTCTTTCATCAGGCTTTCATATTGAGGAATCATCTTCATTTCACCTCTTTGTTTGGTTATACTCATAGCGTATATTTTATTTAATAGTAATGTCTTGTTCTTTTTTAATGTGGTCCCACCAGTTTTTCTTCAGAATGAATACACAAATAAAAAGAACCACCAGCGATATTATAAACGGTATGTTTTTATGCAAAATGAGGTACAGCGGGATAAGTACCAGCAGGGTTTGCGCAACAATTCCAATGAAAACATTAAACATGTCTCTTGAAAAATTCCTGTTCTTAGTAAATTCTGGATCGCTTTCCTTTACCTTGTTGTGAATAGGTTTCCAGAATCCCCATGGGCGGGTTTTCTTGTAGAAATCTGTCAGTACTTTTTCGTTTGTTGGAGGTGCTGTATAAGTACCTATAATACTACCGGCTATTGAGATCAACAGGATTGCAGGAAAATAATAAAGATCAAGCGTATCTGTTAGTAATGGAAAAATCATTGCAGGAACAATTCCCGAAACCATTCCCCAGAAATAGCCTTCGCCGTTAAATCTCCACCAGTACCATTTTAATGTATTTGATACCACATAACTTCCGTAAAGTGCCGAAACGATCCATTGCAGGATAGAGTTCACATCGAGCACAAAGAATCCAAGGATAATACTTATAAGAACCACTACAATTCCACTGCCGTAGTTCATTTTCCGCACTTCTCCGGAAGTCGCTTCCGGCTTGTATTTTAGGTAGATATCATTCACAAGATATGCCTGTGCAGCGTTCAAAGTTCCTGCAAAAGTGGACATAAAAGCTGCTAAAAGTCCCGCCAGAAGTAAGCCCAGCAGACCAACGGGAACAAACTGTTCAATTGCTGCGGGAAGGATCTTTTCAAGATCCAGAATTCCGGCGGTTTCGAGATTGAGATCATCGTAGAACAGAATCGCTAAAGTAGAGAAACCACCCACCATAAGATATCTTGTTGGAATAAGCGCTGCGATAGAGAAAGCACTCATTTTTGCTGCTTCCAAAGGAGATTTCGTGGAAAGGATCTTCTGCATGTCATAATTTGGTGCAGGTCCCGCCACACTTGACAGGAAACCTTTGAAGACCATGAGCATAAAGAATAAGCCGAAAAGCGAATATTGATCTGATGCTATTTTGGCATTTACCTCACCTATTATTCCGGTCCAGTCGAGATCCAGTTCCCAACCAAACAGCGGACTGAACCAACCTTCAGGCACGTTCATCGTATTTTCCCCGAGAGCCATCCATGCAATTACTGCGATAGCAATAGAAGAAACGGTCATGATACTGTACTGCAAAAGATCTGTCCATACAATTCCCGACATACCGCCAAGTATGGAGTAGAAAATGGCAAAAAGTGTAAAGATTATTCCGTAGAAATGCGGAATATATTCTGCCGGAACATTAAAAGGAACATAAGCCGAAACGATCTCCCACGGAATGAAAATTTCTACAAATTTCCCTAAACCTATAAAGCCATAGGCAAGAAAACCCAGGCAGCTCAAAATGGCAAAAATCACGATAATACTGTGAGACCTGTTACCGCCCTGGCCCTTTCCAAACCTGAAGTGAATCCATTCAGCCCCCGTGGTTACCTGCGATCGGCGTAGCCAGGCCGCCAAAAAAATCATAAGAAACACCTGATTAAAAACGGGCCACAACCATGGGATCCAGATGCTTTTTAATCCGTAGACGAAAGTGAGGGTCACCAGCCACATTGTTCCGGAAATATCAAACATTCCCGAAGCATTGGATAGCCCCAGCATATACCACGGTAAATCCTTACCACCCAAAAGGTAATCATCCTTACTCTTCTGCGCTTTTTTTCGCAGTGCGAGTCCAATGACAATGGTTCCAATTAAGTAACCCAGTATAATTGCGATGTCTAATCCTTGTAACATAGAGGGGGATTTCTTTATTTAGTTGGCAATTTCTTCTACTTCATCAAGGAAAAGTATTTCCTCAAAGGCTGCAAATTCTTTAAAATCTTCTTCAGAAATTTCTCCTTTATAGGTTGAGAAATAGTGTGAAGGCCGGTCGTTTCTCCACAAGAGCACCCATGAGATACCAGAATCCTTAATACCGGGATAAAGCGTTTGCGTCCACCAGTGCTCATCTTCCCCAAAATTGTTGTTTCCGGTTTCAGTGAGCGCATAAGGTTTTCCATTAATCACGGCTTTCTTCTGAAGAATTTGCAGGTTCTCCTTTACACTAATGGTAAAAGCTTCATTTCCGCTGTGGTTATAAATGTCAACTCCCAGGATATCCACATATTCATCCCCGGGATAAAAGTGATCAAAATCCTGCTCATTCCTTAAAGTATTGGGAGAATATGCATATAAAAGATTGTTGACCTTATTCCGCTTTAAAAGCTCCTGGGTTTCGCGCCACAACTGCTTGTAATTTTCCGCAGAAACATTTTCTCCACCCCACCAGAACCAGGAACCGTTCATTTCATGAAAAGGCCTGAAAACCACAGGAATGGCATTTCCTTTTTTATCCATCAAAGAATTCAAAAACTCACTCAATCTCTGGATCCACAGCTCATACTTTTCACGCTCCTCACCACCTTTGAGGATTGCCGGAACTGCCGGCGTGGTATCCCAGGAGCCTCCATTTGAAACCGGGTTGTTCATGTGCCAGCTCATTGTAATAATTGCACCCCGATTGTACATTTTTTGTATATGATCTTTCATAAGTGCAAATGAAACCGTATCCAGGTTTGCCGCTTTTCCTAATTCTATATGACCTATATCAAAACCATGTACTGCGGGAAATTGTCCGGCAACATCTTTTATGTCACTTCTTAATTTGGCAGGATCATCGGCATGCTCCCAATTTGCGCCATAAGCAGTAGCATCCTGATGCCCAAAAGCAATCCCCTGTTGCGCTATTTCCTGAAGCCGGTGATACAATAATTTCGTTTGATCTGTCGCATTTTCATCAGAGATTTTAATCTGTTCTAAATTGATTTCGCTCCTTGTCTTACAAGAGGTTACACTGCTAAAAATGGCAAACAGAAGAGTGATTTTGATAAAATATTTCATCTGAAGTGCAGAATAATAGTTATTTATTGACAAAAAGTTTTAGGCCATGCTAAAACTTATATTATATTTAACCTGAAAAATTTGCTAAATATATTATTTGGCAAGTGGTAAATTAATTATTCCAAAAATAAGCCGCTTCCATTTATTGAAATAATATGATTTTGTCATTTATTGATAAGATTTTTTCTGCCTGAATAAATCAAGAGTATGAACGAAGATATCCATAGAGAAATCACCCCTTTAGCGCCCGAAGATAGCTTTTTGGTTTTCGACCGAATTAAAGACGATTTCGATTTTCCAATCCACTTTCACCCCGAATATGAATTAAACTTCATTCTCAACGGCAAAGGAGTGAGAAGAGTCATGGGCGACAGCCTGGAGGAAATTGGTGAAATTGAACTGGTTCTTGTGGGACCAAACCTGCAACATGGCTGGGAACTGCATAATTGTAAAAGCAAAAACATCCACGAAATAACAATCCAGTTTCACAATGACCTTTTTGACAGTAAACTTCTTTCCCGGCGCATCATGAAACCTATTAAGGACATGTTCGAAAGGTCTGCACACGGCATTCTTTTTTCAGAAAAAATAGCGGAAGAAATAAAACCCAAATTGCTCAAGCTTTCCAGGATTGACAGTATAGACTACTTCCTGGAACTTATTTGCATCTTACAGGATCTCGCCACTTCGAGGAACCAACGAATGCTTTCCTCCTACACTTCCAACAATAAGAATTTCGAAAACAGTGAAAAAATTAAAGTGATCTATGAGTACATACAGGCCAACTATCAAAACAAGATTTCGCTGGCAGACATTTCAAAGCTTGTAAACATGAGCCCGGTTTCATTCAATCGCTTTATAAAAAAACGTACCGGTAAGACTTTTATTGAATATGTCAATGACACGAGAATTGGATACGCTGCCCAATGGCTTATTGAAAAAGACCTAAGTATTGCCGAAGTCGCCTTTAAAAGCGGTTTTAATAATATCGCCAACTTTAATCGTGTGTTTAAAAAGAGTAAAAACTGTACACCAAGCCAGTACCGTGAGGAATTCAGCGGAATTAAGCGTGTTCTTTAATAAAAACCAAATTACAGCGAATGATCATATTAAAACGACACTTCATTATCCTCTTTTTAAGTATCCTGCTGCAGGCCTGCGCAACAAATAACCCGGGAGTTGATGCCGGGGAAGATACTTCTACGGAATTGCATGATACCCCAGAAGATGATTCCGGAGAGGATTCTTCGGGGGATTCTGAAGAGGAAACAACTCCAATTGCCCGCTACGGCCAACTTAAAATAGAGGGAGGAACTCTTATAGACCAGCACAATGATCCGGTGCAACTAAAAGGAATGTCTTTGTTCTGGAGCCAGTGGCAGCCTCAATTCTACAATGAAACGACCGTAAAGAACCTTGTAAAATTTTGGAACATAGATATTATAAGGGCAGCAATGGCCGTGGAACACGAAGGGTATCTTAAGAATCCCGAAGAAGAAATGGCAAAGGTGCAGCGGGTGATAGAGGCAGCTATTGAAGAAGAGATATATGTGATTGTGGACTGGCATGATCACCATGCAGAAGACCACCTGGAAGAAGCCAGGCAGTTCTTTTCGGAGATTGCTCAAAAATATGGTGATCATCCAAATATCATCTATGAACCTTACAATGAACCTTTAAAAGTTTCCTGGAGCGAAGTTTTAAAACCTTACCACGAAATTATCATTTCAGAGATACGAAAATACGATCCCGATAACCTGATTGTCCTGGGAACTCCCGAATGGTCTCAGCGGGTAGATCTCGCCGCAAAAGATCCTGTTGATGATGAGAACGTGGCTTATACGCTTCATTTCTACGCCGGCACCCATAGATCAGGGCTTAGAAAAATAGCACAGGAAGCATTAGACAAAGGATTAGCTTTATTTGTAACTGAATACGGTACCGTTAATGCCGACGGAGATGGCGCAGTAGCGGTCGAATCTACCAGAGACTGGTATGAATTCATGGACGAACATAAAATTTCCTGGTGCAACTGGTCTATCACTTCTAAAGATGAATCTTCGGCAGCGATTCTTCCCGGCACTACCCCTGATGGCTTAAAAAGTGAAGAGAATATTTCGGTTTCAGGAAATTTAGTACGCTCTCAACTCTTAAGCAAAAATTAAATACATTTACGCATTTTTAAGAATTAGTTATTCGTCAGCAAGCCTTTAAAGCAATTAGTAGATCAAATTCTTTCTCAAAAGGTCAATTATTAACATATCAGGAAAAAATATTATTAATAAATGATAAAATAATATTAACAACAGCTAAACAGCTACTTTAAATTTGAAGCGTGTAAAATTTCGAGCTCTTATGACACAGGTCATTTAAAGGTTTGAGGTTTCTGCATTTTTTACAGTTCTTTTTTTTAAAACCAATTAACCATACATTTCTTATGTACAAAATGATTAAAAGCGAAAACGTTTTCTATCGCTACGGCAAGATTTTTCTGATCCTGCTCATGTGTACGGCCGCGCAGGTCATACATGCCCAGGAAGAAGTAACCGGAACGGTGACTGATTCTAACGGAGTACCTCTCTTAGGGGTAAATGTGATAGAAAAAAACACAACCAATGGTACCACTACAGATTTTGACGGTAACTTCAGTATCACTGTAGGCGAAAGTGCCACATTGGTTTTTAGTTATGTGGGTTTTGTTACCCAGGAGGTCCCTGTGCAGGGCGGGCAGGAATTAAGCATTGCTCTTGACGAAGACGCTGCAGCCCTTGAAGAGGTAGTTGTAATAGGATATGGCGCACAGCTGGAAGAAAACATTACAGGATCTGTTTCAAGAATTAATTCTGAAGAACTGGAGAATGTTCCACAGGTAAGTGTTGACCAGTTAATGCAGGGACGTGCTGCCGGGGTAGCCGTTACCAAGAACTCGGGGCAACCGGGAGCTGCAGTTTCGGTAAGGATTCGTGGGGTAAACTCTATTACAGGTACCAGTGAACCTCTTTATATTATTGATGGCGTTCCCACCTCGGGAGAAGCCGGCGCTGAAGGATTAAGTCCGCTCGCCGCTCTTAACCCAAACGATATTGAATCAATTAACATCTTAAAAGATGCTTCTGCAACTGCTATTTATGGTTCCAGAGGTTCCAACGGGGTTGTATTAATCACCACCAAAAAAGGTAAGATTGGTCAAAGCAAGCTTACTTACAACTCATACATAGCGATTCAAAGGCCTACAAACAAGATGGACGTGATGAACCTGCAGCAGTATGCCACTCACCAGAACAATATTGCTGAGATATACTCTCTTAATCCTCAAATGGAGTTTCTTAACCCAAGCCTTTTAGGAGAAGGGACTGACTGGCAGGCAGAGGTTTTCGATGATGCACTTCAGCAAAACCATCAGCTTTCTTTTTCAGGAGCAAAAGAAGGACTCAACTACTATCTTTCCACTTCTTATACAGACCAGGAAGGTACCGTGATAGGTTCCGGATTCGACCGTATGACCGTTAGGGCCAATATCAATGCCGACGTTAAAGACTGGATCAAAACAGGAATCAATATTTCTGCAAGTAGAACAAATGACCGAATCACTCTTAATAATGCCAGTAACGGGATCATTTCCCTGTCATTGCTTAATAACCCGGCAACTGCCGTTTACAATCCTGACGGTTCTTTCGCAGGACCTGTGACACCAGATGAAATTGCTTACGGAACAAGAAACCCTATTGCTGAAGCTTTGAGTATCCAGAATACCGTGGAAAGAAACAGAGTGTTTGGTAATATGTTCGTAGAACTGGACCTTCCTGCAAACTTCAGCTTTAGAACAGAAGTAGGTGGGGATATAGGAAACAATCTTAGAGACAGATTCCAACCTACTTATTCTTACGGAGAAATAGAAAGTGGTCAAAATATGCTGAATGTGACCAGGGAAAACAGTACCTTCTGGATCCTTAAAAACCTGCTTACTTACAACAACTCGTTTGCTGACAGACATGACCTCACTGTTCTTTTGGGACAGGAAGTACAGGAGTCTGAATGGGAAGGTGTGACTGCCCGTGACGGACAGTTTGTGACAAACAGGTTGCCTGTACTTGGACAGGGAAATGCTGATGACCTTGTAGATCAATACATTGGAAGCTCTGCCCTTGAATCCTATTTTGGAAGGGCTATTTACTCCCTTGACAACAAATACAACCTTACCTTGTCTTTAAGAGCCGATGGTTCTTCAAAATTCGCAGAAGGTAGAAAATGGGGATATTTCCCATCTGTATCTGCTTCGTGGAGAATCTCCAATGAACCATTTCTGGAAGATTTTGATGCCCTTCAAAATATTAAGATCTACGGTGGATATGGAGAAGTGGGTAACCAGAACATCCCTAACTTCGCCTATGGAGTTCGCCTTAATCCTATAAATACAGGGCTTGGAACCGGTTTTGAATACACTAATTACGAGCGACCTCAGCTTACCTGGGAGTCTTCAACCCAAACAAACCTGGGTATTGATTTCTCAATGTTCAACAACCGTTTAAACACTACAGTAGAAGTTTACAACAAAGTATCCAAAGATTTCCTATTCCAGTATGCAGTAACCGATTTCATTACAGGTGGTGCTTCTCCGGGAGCTATTGCTGCACCTTGGATCAACCTTGGGGAAATGGTGAACCGTGGTATAGATGTAGCCTTGTCTTATAACACTCTTGGACAATCTGATTTTAACTACTCTTCTACCCTTACTTTCTCTCATTACCAAAACGAGGTTACCGAATTACTTGGAGATCTTGCCATAAACCAGGCACTTTATATTAGTGATTCAAACATGAACGTCACCCTTACACAGGTTGGTGAACCTGTGGGAATGTTTTACGGGTACAAAGTAGAAGGACTTTTTAGAACTCTTGAAGACCTTGAAAATGCGCCAATCCAGTTTGGAAGACCTGTTGGAGATGAGCTTTTTGGAACGACCTGGCTGGGTGATATTAAATATGCCGATGTAAATGGTGACGGAGTTGTAAACAGCGATGACAGAACCGTGATTGGAAATCCACACCCGGATTTCACTTTCGGTTTCCAGAACAATTTTACTTATAAGAATTTTGACCTTGGGGTATTCCTTCAGGGATCATACGGAAATGACGTTTTTAATGGTGTAAAGCGAACTCTTACTGCAGGAAGCAGCTACTATGTAAATCAGGATCCTATTGTTCTTGATTACTGGTCTGTAAACAATCCTGACGGACAACAACCAAGACTGGTAAGAGGTAGTGAAGCGAACCCAAACATCATAATGTCAGACAGATATATTGAAGATGGTTCTTATCTTAGGATCCAGAACGTGACCCTTGGATACACCCTTGGTTCAGATTTGGCTGAATCCATTGGCATAGGCCGCTTAAAGGTCTACGGAAGTATTCAAAACCTTTACACCTTTACAAACTACTATGGATATGATCCTGAAGTAGGAACGTATAACCAAAATACCTTATTAATGGGTGTTGACAACGGGCGTTATCCATCGCCAAGAACCTACACCTTAGGACTGAATGTAGAATTATAAAATTTGATATGATGAAGAATTTAATGAAACTGAACAAAGTACCGTTACTGTCTGTACTTCTCAGCGTGCTGCTTTTTCCGGCCTGTAGTGAAGATTTTCTGGATAGACCGCCAGAGGATACTTACAACGTAGAAGATTTTTACCAGACAGATGCCGAAGTAGCAGCAGCTGCCAATCACCTCTATTCAAAACCCTGGTTTGCTTTTGTGAGCAATGTATCATGGGGTATTGGGGAGCTGGCCTCAGGAAACGCACGTACCTGGGATGCACGTAACTCAGAGTTCCAGACTTTTGCAATTACAGGTGAGCATGGAACACTTACTCAGGCATGGGAAAGCCTTTATGCTGTTATTGCCCAGTCAAATTCTGTAATTAATACGTTACCTGAAAACGTAGGACCCAATGTTTCTGAAGATGTTTTAAACAACTCTTTAGGAGAAGCGAGAATGATAAGAGCAACTGCTTATTTCTACCTGGTACGCATCTTTGGATCTGTGCCTCTTATTGCAGACAATACTGAGTACGTTCTTGAACCAGTTGTACCACGCAACCGCGTAGAGGATATTTACACCTTCATTCAGCGTGACCTTGAATATGCGGTAGAAAACCTGTATGACAGAACCGCCACTTCAAATTACCAGGCAGGAAGAGTTTCCAGCAATTCTGCAAAAGCCATGCTTGCGAAGGTTCACCTTTACCAGGAAAATTGGTCAGAGGCGTATACTCTGTCAAATGAAGTGATCAATTCAGGAGCTTTCGGCCTTGTTGATGAATACAACGACTTGTTCCTTGTTGAAAATGAAAACAACATGGAATCAGTATTTGCCCTTCAATGGACAGATTCAGGAGTATATTCCGAAGGTAATGCACTTCAGTCTTTCTATGGATCTTCAGGAATTTCAGGATTTGCTGATGGATGGTCTGCTTTAGGGCCTTCAATTTCCCTTCAGGAAGCATATGAAGAAGATGACGAAAGATACTACGGAACCATTATGGCACCGGGAGCAGTTTACCCGAGCATCAATGGCGGATATACCGTACCTGACAATATAAATTTCCAGGGAACCAATGTTGGTATTAAAAAGTATGTAGTTGGAAACGTAGGTGGCGGAATGCAAAGCTACCCTAACAACACCTACATCATGCGATATGCAGAAGTACTGCTGATAAAAGCTGAAGCTGCGATTATGGGCGGCGGACCCGTAGACGAAGGCCTGCAGGCGCTTAATAAGGTTCGTGAAAGAGCTGAACTTGATCCGCTTGATTCTTACACATGGGACGATGTTTTCCAGGAAAGAAGGATCGAACTTGCTTTAGAAGGAGAGTTCTGGTATGACGTGGTAAGACAGGGACCCGATTTTGCAATCCCATTCCTTGCTGCACAGGAAAAAGGTACTTATGACAACAGTACTACCCCTGCAACCGTGGCTTCTGAAACCTTCACACCAACCGAGGAAGATTTGCTGTTCCCTTACCCAAGTAATGAAACGCAAAATAATCCGGCGCTATTGGAAGATCCGGTTCCTTACGATTTTGAAGAATAAAACTGACTAACTAAGATTAAATTCAAAAACATGAAATTTAGTAACACAATAAAATTTCCGTTCATAATGCTTCTTGTGGCGGTTTTCACTTTCACTTCCTGTGAAAGCGATTTCGACGTCGATGAGATAGAGGGCGGAAATGAACCACCTGTCATTACCAGCGTTAGCGAGGTACAGGAAGATGTACCTGTGACCCAGGGAGTTCTTGAGAACACTTATATCATTAGAGGGGAGAATTTTTCAACCCTTACCGAGATCTATATCAACGGTACGAGAGCAGGTTTCAATCCTGCCCTTACGACTGATAATCTTACGTTTGTTACCGTACCAAGCGATGCACCTTATGTAGGCCAGGAAAACAAATTAAGATTGGTGAACCTTGCAGGAGAAACTTCTTATGATTTCTCACTTTTGACCATCGAGGATTTCACAGAGGCAACTACTGATGATGGAATTAAAACTGTAACCCTTATTGGAGGTGATTTTACTGAAACTTCTACTGTCACTTTTGTTTCCGGAACAGAAGAAGCAGGAAACCTGGTAGAAAGGGACGCAGATATTCTTTCTGTGACCGAAACCCATGTAACCGTAGCCGTACCCGATGGTGTGGAACAGGCTTATATCTACCTTGAAACTGCACGGGGAGCTGTTGCACAATCAGATTCCTATGGTTTCAGTTACTCCATTTATATAGACGCTCTTAATGCTGAATGGGAAATGAGCCAGTGGGGAGGAACCTATGACACTATGAATGAAGAGCCTGCACTTGGCCAATACTCTATTGAAAGCGTTCGCGAAGGCTGGTCTGGATTGACCTTTTTACCAAATGAAACCATTAGCTTCAACACCTATGATGATCTTACTGTGTCATTATATGGAACTGTGGAAGGACAGCTGGTAAATATCGCCCTGAACGACTTTGCAGCTTCTGTACAGGTGGAATTAATTCCGGGGCAATGGACTAAATATGTGATCCCGTTGTCTGACTGGTATCCTACAGGTGGAGCTCCCGCAACCATCACAAGGATTGACTTCCAGGAAGCGACCAATACAGGTGCTGCGCAGTACATCTTCTTTGTAGATGACTTCGGATTCCTATAGGCCAAACTGAAATAAATCAAAAGCAATTAAAGTGACAACTCCTGAAAAATCCTGCAAATACCTTTTAAAAATGGCATTTTTAACGGGTTTTTCAGGTGTCACTTCTCAATTGACCAAAAAATACAACCAGATGAAAAAAAATAACATCTTTTACTTGTTAATACTCCTGGTATTAACGGGTTTATCTTCCTGTGATAAGGACGATGAAATTTACCCGCAGCTTGGGGATGATCCACGTAACCTCACAGAGGTTATAGAATCTACTCCCGAACTTAGCACCCTTTTCGGGGCAATGATGCAGGTAGATCTGGACTCTGTCCTTAGAAATACCACAACTTATACTGTTTTTGCACCAAATAATGCAGCCTTTGAAGGAGTAGACATGTCTGCATATTCAGAAACCGAACTTGAAAACCTGTTGCTTAACCACGTGATAAGCACCACTACTGCAGACTTCACCTCCAACCTTGCAACCGGTTATGTACCCACCATGGCTACAGGACCTGACGGGGAATTCCTTGATGCATTTATAAATAACTCAGGAACTGTTATGGTAAACGGTACGGCTTCTTTCGTACAGGGTTCTTTTGACATTGGTACCACTAACGGGGTGCTGCACGTAGTAGACGGCGTTTTGATGCCACCAACCGTTGTGGACCAGGCTCAGGCCAACCCGAATTATTCTATGCTTGCTGAAGCCATTGAGCTTGCCGGACTTGAAGAGACTCTTTCAGTTACCGATGCAGAAAATGAAAGTTACCCGCTTACTTTATTCGCACCTAACAATGCAGCTTTTGAAGCTTTAATGATGCGACTAAACGGCGCTTTTGGCTGGGAAACTTTGGCTGATGTTCCGGTAGAAACCCTTCAGCAAATCTTGATGTACCACGTGGTAACAGGAGAAAACGCGCTCGCTGCAACCGTTCCGGGATCGGAATTTACTTCTATGGAGGGAACTACTTTTTCTGTAGATGACAATTCTGTTATTTCTGATGCCAGTTATGACACGGCCAACATAGTACTTACAGATGTACAGGCCGTAAACGGAATCGTTCACGGGATAGACAAAGTACTACTTCCTGAAACCGTATTCCAGCAGGTATTAAGTGCAACTCTTGATATCGCGGCTCGTGCCGAAGATAAAGGTTACACTTCCTTCCTTGCAGCTGCTGAAAAAGCAGGTTTAACAAGCATGCTTCAGGAAGACGAGCTAACAGCTTTCATCCCGAACAATGAAGCATTTACTGCTCTTTTCGCGGTAGTTGAAAACTTTGGAAGCCTTGATGATTTTGATACTCCTGAAGAAATAGAGCTTCTAAAAGGGCTTTTACAGTACCACTTACATGCTGGTGTGATAATGTCAAGTCAGCTTACGGATGGTCAAAGTGTATCAACTTTACATGAAGATGAGTTTACTGTTGATCTTTCCGGAGATAATCCACGCTTAAGACCAACTTATGAAGATGCCATTCCTTCGGGAATTGTTATGACAAATATTGGAGCAACCAACGGAGTTATCCATGAGATCAACCGCGTACTGGTACCGGCTGAGATGGCAAATGCACTTGGCTTCCCTTCCAATGAAGGAGGAGTTTGTCCTGTGAGCGATGAAAGCCTGGTTTTCTTTAACTGGGATGACAAAGGTGTTTACTGGGGCAATGTGCAGCCTGAAAATGACGCCGCACTAAGCCAGGACGGTAGCAGTTATGGTAGAGCCAACTTCCAGACAGGAGGTACAGGCTGGGTAGACCTTTTCTGGAGAAATGGTGGTACTCTAAACGGAGGCGAAATTGTTGGAAGCAACCTAGAAGGTTACTCCTTAAAATTTGACATTAACACTGTAGAACCAATCAGCGAAGGAATGTTCAGAATACGATTCCGCGATGCAGATGGCGTAGATGCCTTCTACAACTGGCAACCATGGAACGAAACCGGGGAACCATTTGAAACAGATGGATGGGAAACTGTTGAAATTCCACTTTCTGTACTTGGAGTTCCAGATTTCAGCCTAATAGATGCCGAGTTTGGAATGGCTTTCGAAGGAGCAGATGTATTCTTAAATTTTGCAGTAGATAATGTTCGTTTTGACACACCCGGTTGTGGCGGGCCAGATCCTGTTGCAGATACCGATGCTGTTTTCTTCGATTGGGATAATAAAGGTAAATACTGGGGAGCTGTTGAAGCAGAAAATGATGCCGCTATTTCTCTTGACGGAAGCAGTTATGGAAGGATTAATCAACAAACAGGAACAGACGCGTGGTTTGACCTCTTCTGGAGAAATGATGATACTTTTCACGGCGCAGATATGGTAGGTTCCAATCTGGATGATTATGTTCTGAAATTTGACATAGCCACTTTTGAACCTATTAACGATGGAATGTTCAGAATACGATTTAATGCGACTACCGGTGTAGATGCATTTTATAACTGGGCTCCATGGGAAGATACCGGTGAAGCTTTCTCAACAGACGGAGATTGGGTAACTGTAACCATTCCTTTGTCTGTGATAGGTCAGCCAGATTTCAGCCTGGTTGATGCAGAATTCGGGATGGCCTTTGAAGGTGCCGATGTCCTGCTCAACTTTGCAATAGACAATGTACGCTTCGAAGAGAAGTAAAAAAGAATTAATGAACCTCTTTTTAAATATTCCCTGTCCGGCTTGATCTGGACAGGGATTATTTTTTAACACTCATCTTTCTTCGGAAAGAGAAAAAGCAAAACAACATGAAAAACACTATTTTACTCCTCCTCTGCTTTGTAATGAGCTTTGGTGGGTATGCACAAAAATTTGATGGTTTGGCAGACACGCCACCAATGGGATGGAATACCTGGAATACTTTTGCCTGCGACATCAACGAAGAACTTATTCGGGAAACAGCCGATGCCATGGTGGCAAGCGGAATGAAAGAAGCAGGTTATGAATACGTCATTATTGATGACTGCTGGCATGGAGAACGCGATGAAAAGGGTTTCATCCAGGTAGATCGTGAGCGCTTTCCTTCAGGAATGAAAGCCCTTGCAGATTATGTACATTCCAAAGGATTAAAACTGGGGATCTATTCTGATGCCGGAACAAAAACCTGTGCAGGCGAGCCGGGAAGCCGCGGTTACGAATACCAGGATGCACTCACCTATGCCCAGTGGGGAATAGATTATCTTAAATACGACTGGTGCAGCACCGGAACTCAAAATGCTGAAGCATCGTACAGCACCATGAGAGATGCACTTTACGAAGCCGGAAGGCCGGTTCTTTTCGCCATTTGCGAATGGGGAAGCAACCAGCCCTGGGAATGGGCGCAGGATGTGGGGCACATGTGGCGAACCACAGGTGACATCTATAACTGCTGGGACTGCGAATACGACCACGGCGACTGGTCTTCCTGGGGAGTTCTTAAGATCCTCGACATGCAGGACGGCCTTAGAAAATATGCCGGTCCTGGCCACTGGAACGACCCCGACATGATGGAAGTAGGTAACGGAATGAGCCAAAGCGAAGACCGCGCACACTTTACCATGTGGAGCATGCTTGCAGCTCCTCTTATCGCCGGAAATGACATTCGCAACATGACTCCTGAAACCATAGAGATCCTAACCCATGAAAAAATGATTGCAATTAATCAGGATCCGCTGGGGGTGCAGGCATGGAAATATGAGGAAAACAACGGACTTGAAACCTGGTTTAAACCTCTGGAAAATGGCGACTGGGCAGTGACTTTTTTAAATCGTGCCGATGAAGCCCGAAAGGTGAACTTCAACTGGAAAGAGAAAGTTGTTGAAGATCCGGATTTTGATTATTCAGTTGATTTTTCTGAAACTACTTATACGGTTGAAGATATCTGGAATGACAAAAAACTTAAAAATACCAATAAAACCTTAAAAGCCGAAGTTGCTCCGCACGACGTGCTTACTTTAAGATTGACAAAGAAGTAACTATTAGAATTTTCTTTTATATAAGGTGTCAAAAATGTGCTTTTTTGACACCTTTTTTATTTTAAATCGCTGTTCCTTAAAAAAAGCAGATGATTCTTCAGCAGTAACTTTTAAAAACACTTTACTTAAATGAACTTAAATCATCTTCTGAAGAAAGTCTGCGGAAAATGCAATTTTTGGATATGCAGAAGCAAGTGGTTTCAGAACACTCTCCTAAACCTCATTTTCCCGCCGCTCCAGTTCCTCAAGCATATTCTGCAGCGCCCTGAAGTTGTGATATGCCGCTTTCCAGATGTGCCCTTTTAGATCATTTTTTGCTTCAGGAGTTTCATCCAGCGCCCATTCATACCAGCCGCCGTTCTTGCTGTCTATAAGATAGGTTTGCGTGTAATCCCAAAGTTGGTCAAAATAATTGCGGTAATTCATTTCATCTTCCGGAAAGTAGCGGTCCATGATGAGAAGCGTATTAAGGCCTTCGGCCTGCGCCCACCAGTTTTTCTTACTGTTCAGGATGCTGATTTCCTCTTCGCCGGGAAAATAATATCCGCCGTCATAAAAGCCGCCGGTTTGTTCATCCCAGCCGTTTCTAAGCGAATGGTCCACCATTTTTTTCCCGGTTTTTAGTGTAATAGTGTCATTTTCCAGCTCCAGCGCATGAGAAGCTTCCAGCATGAGGTATGCCGTCTCCACATCATGACCAAAAGAAACGTGGTCAAGGTAATAATGCTTTTCTACCTCTTCCCGAGAATTG
>JACLAD010012920.1_pt1 | contig 57189 bp, 45 predicted proteins | sample 8027901 | NCBI WGS metagenome assembly JACLAD01 (sample SAMN15725071, study PRJNA655200) | protist metagenome | isolation source: fluorescence activated cell sorting (FACS) single amplified genomes of... | place: Spain: Blaines Bay Microbial Observatory, Mediterranean Sea | collected 2016-07-05 | reverse complement strand
TAGCTTAGTCTGCAGTTGGCTGATACTAAAGTTTTCAGCATAACGATAGATAAAAAGACGTAGGGGAGTATCCAGATTTAAAGACAGGGTGATTTGGGAGGATGATAAATTGAGGAGTCCTGAGTTGAGAGGGCTGGTTGGACCAGCTGCAGAGAAAGCAGTTCCTCCTGCAACGACTACGATGAACTCGGTAACCCGGGAACTGGACCCAGCTCTTTGATTGCGCTCAGAGCCTCGATGCTGCAGAGTTAGAGTAACTTCTACCTGATTGCTGGAGTCCCCCTCCTTCGGTAATGGAGCGCAGGTAGTGAGCAGAAAGGTGAACGGGATCCAGAGAAATGTGAGTCGGTTTACGAGTTTAGACAGCATCTTTACTGTGGCTGTTTCTGGGTAAAACAGTAAATTAGAACTGGGTTTTGGTAAGCCGCAGGCTTAAATTAGAACAGATGCAAATTTTATATAACATCTGCAATGCAAAATGAACAAATCGGTTGGGTTGATTGTGTATGTGAAGGGCTGATTTTAGACAGTCAAACCACAAATGAATTCTGAGACGTCTTAGAAGATTGAGGAGAGAATTCAATCAATAAACCATGTAACGGACTGGGCACCTACCCTTATCCAGATGGCCGAATTTATGTCAGTGAATCAAAAAAAAAGTTTCTATGGACAAGGAAACTATTCCTGGCCGGATGGCATGTAACAGTGGAGAATTCAAAAACGGCAAAAGGATTGGTGAGGGAAACTTAGCTAAGCCAAAGGGGAAGGTGAAAATCAGGCATTGGGAGAAGAGCAAAAAATTGGTAGCATAATAGCTTTTGGGGGTTTCCACACTTATCAACGAGGCCATGTAGTATAGGTTAACTCTGCTTCGGCTGAGTAGCTCTGGAGTTGGTCACTTTTTAGTAGCGACCTTGTCTTTCCAAGTGCGACTTCAGGATCGCTGTCAATCACATAAAATTATGTAGTAGAATCCTGATCTGAGTCCGGAAAAATTGGCTAAGATTCATTCGTGCTGCAATCAGCTGCACTGGTTTCCCGACTTACAAGACATCCCCATCTTCTCTGCGCAATTCATCAATGATTGGCCGACTCGGCAAAGCCTCTAACTCTGCATTAGCAGTTGCCACAATAAATGTTGACCTAGTCAATCCGATCAGATGAATTTGGGCCTTACTAAGATGCAGACTGATTCCCATAGCTTGGTCCCTACTACATATTTTCCATGCAACAAATACTTCGCTCTATTTGGAATAAACACGGTCTTCAACTCCTGCTGCAGTCAACCATGGAAAGCAAGAGCAAAGGGTGTGTTCTCGAAGGAGTCAATCATCTCATTGCTGTTTTGAAGTAAGTCAACTTGCAGGGCTCTAGTTTAATCTTTGGCGGCTACCCCCATCCCAAGGGTGGGAATAAGGAGGCACTGACAGCAGAAGAGGAGATTTTGTGGTGCGACGGCTGGTTGTAGCTCGGCTGACGCTACCTGTCTCGATAAAGTCAATCGCTGCCTGCAGCAGGGTATCGTCAGCCGGGGTGGCAGGAATAGCTGTGCTGAGGGGATAGTCTGGACTGACTCCCAGGTTGTGCCAGGAATTGCCGAGTGGAGAGAGTAGCTCAAAGGAGGTGATGTAGACCCCACTGCCATCGAGCAACCCGACTACATTCTGGCCAACCCCCTTGCCATAAGTGATTCCACCCATCAGTGTGGCAATCCCCAGATCTTTCAGTGCTGCTGAAGTTAGTTCAGAAGCAGAAGCGGAACTACCATCAATCAGGATCACAAATTTACTGGGATCTGTAATTCCTAGATTTGAACCATACACCCCAAAGCGATAATCAAAGCCCTGGGATTGCTGCTTTAGGCTGAACGTGATCTGGTTGTCAACGCTACTCGGCCCCAGAAAATCTGTCAGATTCCAAGCACCTGAGAGGCTACCACCGCCATTCTGACGCAAATCAAGGATCACTCCACCTGTTCCTCCACTTCCAGCTGAGATCAAACTCGTATAATCATCCCGAATCCGATCCGCGCTGACGGTCGTGTACTCCCTCAGGTTGAGGTAGGCGATTTGATTGGTTGAACCAAGTGATCTCGAAAGATGTGTTTCCGAAGCCGTCTGGACCTGGATTTGATTGCCATTGCGAAGAAGTGTCAGCGTGGAAGTCGCTGCTTCTGTCCGAGGTAGCAGGTCTCTGATATTTTCTACAGTCAATCCTGATATCTGGATTCCATCCACTGCAATCAAGCGATCCCCAGCCTGCAGCCCATCCCACCAGGCCCTTGTAAAAGGAAAGACCGACCCTAGCAAAAAGGGATTGTTATCGCTGATCACAGCATTGCTGTTATTGACTTGGTAACTGAAACCAATGTAGGAGCGTCCTCCTGAAAGAGCCTGAGTGTTTTCTGAGAACGCAACAGGTTCAAAGTAGTAGGAGAACCGATCGTTTTGGCGGACCACATTGACGTAATCATCAATCTGGACCAGTCCATCAAGATTGTTCGGTAGGTAAGCAGGTCGATAATGAATGTCCTGAAAATTGATACAGCCTTGGGCAAGAATCAGGTCAATGCTTTGGGGAATACTACTCTTCTGACATTCCGGCATCAATTCGACATAATCTTGGACAGACGCTAAAGTGGATGCTTGTGAAGTAACGGTTGAGGAGAGTTCAGTCGAATAGGTCAGGGTGATCCCATCTCCCGTTTGACTAGCTTGGGTCTCTCCTTTGAAAGCTAGGGGAGATTGCCTGAGAATTGTCCGTTGGTCTTCAGTAAACTGGTTCTGATCTCCACCACCCCAAGAAGCCCAGAACATGATATTCTCAGCACCGTTACCCACACATTCCTCCGCAGAGACCTGTCCATTATTGTTGCTGTCATAGACGGACTTACGACACTCAGGGGTATCATCCAAGGGATCAAACTCTACTCCGTTATCCTCCGTTGGATGCCAGAGACCAAGCAGATGTCCTGCCTCGTGAACAATGGTCTCAGCAAGTAGTTGATCATTGATAGATTGATTAAAGAAGGGTCCTGACAAGTGGGAACCCAAGCTGACCAGTACTCCATTGTGGGGTCCCTGAATACCTAAAGACCCAGGAATACCTGCGGCAATCCCAAGGACTCCTCCTCCTTCCACCTCATCAACCAGGAAAATATTGACCACGTCAGCCCTTCCTTGAGTGACCAGCGCTTGGGTTTCTGAATCAAAGAAACTATCGGAGACAGTGCGATATTGCTCTTCTCTAATATTGATAGTCTGGCCGATGGTGACGTTGAGGCTGTTATTGGTGTAGAGCCCCCTCACTAGCTGCCAAACGGTCTCGAGATTGTAGCTCTCACCACTGGCTAGATAGGGTTGCACAAGTAGGCTTGGTTCACCAATGGCGGAGGGTTCATCTTCGCGGACGGTCAACTTCACTTCACTTGCCCCTGTAATCTGATAAGTCCAGGTTCCTGCTTCAGCATCAATGTCAGGACGCATTGGTACCAAATAGTTTTCATATGGTCCATCACCAAAACTTGTGAGACCACTGGCAGTGGATTCTAGATAGGCCAACTCATCACGTCCACTAGGGCTTACGAGTCGGGTGATTCGTGCTGTACCAGATGAGAACGCAGAGAGTAGGAAAGAATTTGTATTGTTTGAAATAACGAAGTTGCCAGAATTTGAAGAACTTAAATTTTTAACAGTTAATTTAGTATTTTGTGAAACATCTAAATCTGATTCCACATAGCAACTTTCGAATAAATAATTGCCACTTAGTGTTCCATTAGTGCAAATTCGAGTCTGTTGAATACAATTGCTGTCTTTGGGAACTGTTTGGGTTTTAAATGCGCTAACACTGTCCCCACTAAAAATAGTTTGGTTTCCAAATTCACATGATGCAGCTTCACGTATTGAGCAAAAATTGTAAGCATAACTTCCAGATAAAAATCCATTATCACAGGAACGAGTCTCTGAAATACAGTTGCTGCCGAATGGAACAGAATTAGAGTGATATGCAGTCACTGATTGTCCACTGTCGATTGTCTGACCATTAAAGCCACAACCCTGTGCTTGCTGGACAGTGCAACTTTCGTGAGCATAAGTCCCACTTAGAACCCCATTGAAACAACTTCTCACTTGTGAATTGCAGCTGCCTTCACTGGAAACACTATCCTCCAAAAAAGCATTTACGACTCCACCATGGGGAACGTCAGCTCCATTGAAAGCACAGCTGGTGGGTTCGGCCTCACTACAGCTTTGAAAAAGATAGGTGCCGCTAAGGGCACCATTGATACAGAGGCGCAGCTCTGACTGGCAACTTTGACCAAAGGGAACGGTTAGGCTTTGGTAGGTTGTGACGCTGTTACCGTTGGCAATGGAGTTGCCATTGAGCTTGCAGTCAGATGCTTCTTGCACCTGACAGGTCATGTAAGCATAGGAGCCACTCAGTAAGCCGTTGTTGCAGAAGCGGGTTTGTGAGGAGCACAATTGGCCAGCAGCAACATTTGATGACTGGTAAGCGATGACGCTGCCGCCATCAGGAACAGTTCCACCCGCGAAGTTGCAGTTGATTTGCGTTGAGGTGGTAGGTGGTTCAGATAGCTCATTTGTTAATGTGACTGTTACGAAACCTGGAACTAACAAGCGAATTTCGTCTTGACTACCAATGCTACCAGGTCTGCCCTCTAAATTGAGGCTACTGTGCAGGTGGTTGATCGCCTCGCCAGCATCTACTATGGGCCGGTTGAAAATGTTCTCGATGAAAGGATTGACCTGAAGCTGAAACTCAGTGACTGGAAGATCAAATTCGAAAGCTTGTTGACCTAATAACGATAGGGTAGTTGGACTGATACTGATACCGTTGAAGGGATCACCATCCTGATCAAGCGATTGTAGCAGGCGGGAGATGTTTATCACCCGACGGTCCGCTGTGTTGTTTGTACCAGCTAGTTCTACTGGAGTGATCAGTTCGCCGCCCTTAACCTCGCCTAATACGGTTTCACCAACTGTGAAGGTGACCTCATCGCCAATGCGATATTGGAACTGACCATTGGTATTGGTCAAGCCGTAGAGGTTGGAAGATGTTTTGTAGCTTACTCCTCCGACAGCACTGTCTAAAAGGATGCCAGTTTGCGTGGGGGTATTTTGATTAGTATTACTTGCTTCACTTGAACTAGAAGAATAGGATCCTCCACCCTTTCCACCACCAAGTCCCCCGGCAGCAATGGCAACTACGGCGGCACCACCGGCAGCAATTCCTGCAACAGGCCCTGTTTCAAAACCTCCCTCAGTTTCAGTCGTGCACTGCTCTTCATCTGGAGTACAGTCGACAGGAACAGGTTCTCCGCAGCTGACGATAAGCAGGATTAGACTGAGACAGATCAACCAGTGCTGAAGTCTTTGATGCATAGGAACTCAATCAGATAATCGCTGGAGCATCTGCTTGGCCTGAGCATTTCCTTTGGCTGCTGCTTGCCGGTAATGTTTAATAGCCTTCCCATCGTTTTGTGCGACTCCGTAACCTTTACGGAACATACCTCCAAGATTGAAAAGGGCAGTAGCCTCTCCCTGCTCAGCTGCTCGTTGGTACCAGCTAACTGCTTGTTCTAGATCAACCTCGGTTCCAATTCCATTGCGGTGCATGTAGCCTAACATCGTCTGTGCTTTTGGATGATTTCGCTCGGCAGCTTGTTTGTAGAAGATTTTAGCTAAGGCCAAATTCTCATCTACACCTAAAGCCTTTCGATAGACCTGCCCAAGTTCATATTGGACTGGTGGAGGCTGCTTGATGAAGAAGTCCATCAACTCTGTTACTTTCAGCTTGTCCTTGTATTTGCTCAGTAGTGTACCGGCTCGGGTGCGTTGGCCATCAAGCAAAAATCCAACAATTTCTCTCAATTCATTATTCACAGGCTTGATCTTCTTCTTGGCTTCCTTGACCTGCTCCTCGAGTTGTAGCTCTGTTTGGCGCATGAAGTCAGATTGCACGGCAAAGACAAAGTCTCCTTGATCAAGATTGCGGTCACGGATCTTCCCGTACTGAGGAGTTTGGTAATTCTTGGTGTACTTTGTGACACTGGAGAAGAGAAACTGGCCCAGTTCAGAACCAGTGACGTAGCCATCACTGTTGGTATCTGCATCCCCACCGATTCCATTGATGAACTGCTCTCGAAAAACACTCTGATCAGGCACAGTTTCATTGGCAGAGCCAGAAGTGATGTATTGGCGAACTGGTTTTGTGGTGTTGTTGGCAATCTCCTCAGGTACAGCCCGAGAGAGAGCGAAGAGTTCACCACTGAAGCAGGAATCAAATAGGAAGAGGGCGTGCTTGGACTGGATTCGCCTGGAGTAGACATCAATCATTTGTAGATCCAGGGCTTTATCCAAAAAGCCATGGAGGTCCTGTTGGGGATTGGGAGCATCAGTGGGCACTAAGTAGCCCATCGATGTGCCGTAGGTTTGCAGTTGGGAGTGTCCGTGTCCGGCGAAATAAATCAACAATCGGTTCTCTGGATCACGTCCGTAGATACTGATAAACTGGTCAAAGATTTTATCTAATTCCTCACTATTAGGGTCACCAATAGTCATTACTTCAAAGCCATTTTCTTCCAATGCTTCCTGAACCAAAGCCATATCCTTGCGAACCCCGGGTAGATCAGGCCAGCCGTTTTGATAGTCACTGACCCCAATCAGCAGAGCATGGCTGTTCTGATAGAGTTGAGCTTGTTGACCGGTTTCATTAGGCAGGACTACTGGACGGATGGCACGAGAAAACTCGGCCTTCAAATTGCCAGATCCTGCAAAAAAAACTAACAAAATTGTTAAATATTTAAATAATTTACCTTTTGTTATGGATCTATTCATGACATTTCAATGATTCCTAGAATTCATTTATTATTAGTTATTTACATGTTAAATATGAATATGATCCACTGAGTGACCCATTTGAGCATTCTCTAATTTCTTTCAATTCAGAACAAGATCCCAGCCAGGTATCTCCTGAGTTATGTCTGTACGCAATGATACTATTTCCATCGGCTACGATCACAAAAGGCGCATCATAGTAGCTAACCTGAGAGGTGTAAAATGCACACTTTGACGCTGGAACAGCTTCACAGGATGTATGTTGGTAGTTCATATTGGTCATTAATGCTCCATTTTGACAGAGAATGTCAGAATTAGAATTTTCACAAGTATAACCCAATCCACTTTGCATACTGGGTACTTCGTCGTAAGCATACATTTTTAGATAAGAACCATGGGCCACTGTCTGACCATTGAGACTGCAACTGGCTGGTGTAGCTACAGAACAACTCGAATTTGTATATGTGCCGCTGAGGGTTCCGTTCGAACAGCTTCTTGTCTGGGTAGAGCAGGTCTGCCCATTAGCGACTGAATAAGACTGATAAGCCGTTATGCTGCTGCCATGAGCTACTGTCTGACCACCAAAGCTACAACTAGCTGCAGAGGCTACCGAACAACTTGAATTCGTGAAGGATCCTCCCAGAGTTCCGTTGCTACAACTCCTTGTTTCAAAACTACACTCCTCTCCATAGGCTACCGAACTAGTTTGATAGGCTTTCACCGAGGCATCATGGGCAATCAGTTGTCCGTTGAAACTGCAGTTTGCTGGTGACTGCACTGAACAACTGCCAAAAGAGTAACTGCCACTGAGTGAACCGTTGAAGCAGGTTCTGTTCTCGGTTGTACAGCTACTGCCATAGGCCACCGATGCCGCTTGGCAGGCGGTTACTGATTGACCATCATTGACTGTTGCTCCATTGAAGGAACAACTCTGAGCACCCGCCACACTGCAACTGGAGTTAGTATAGTCACCACTGAGTGTACCATTGGAGCAGGTTCGGCTCTGGGAGGTGCAAGTACTGCCAAAAGCTACCGAGGCAGCTTGGTAGGCATTGATTGAAGTGCCGTGAGCGACCGCCTGCCCATTGAAAGTGCAGGAAGCAGCAGAAGCCACGCTACAAGCAGCATTGGTATAGCTCCCACTCAATGTTCCATTGCTGCAACTACGCAGCTCGGTTTGGCAACTCGAGCCAAAGTTGACTGAATTGCTCTCGTAAGCTGTCACACTGGAACCGCTACTAACCGTTTGGCCATTGAAGGTACAGGAACTCGCCTCATTGACTCGACAGCTGGAGTAGGCATTGCTACCACTGAGCACCCCGTTGCTGCACAACCTCTGCTCGGACAAACAACTGCCGCCATAATCAACCGCTGAGTCTCTGTATGCCGTCACACTATTGCCGTGGGCAATGCTGAGGCTGTTGAAGGCACAGGCCACTGGATCGGCTACTCGACAGCTGGAGTAGGCATTGCTGCCAGATAGGTTGCCACTATTGCAGGTTCTTAGCTCTGCGTTGCAGACGGAGCCGTATGGGACATTCTGATCAGCATAAGCTGTGACAATGGTGCCATGATTGATTGCTATTCCATCAAAGAAACAAACAGGCTGGATGGTGACTTCTTCTTCCACCTCACAGCTGGCAAAAGCATAGCTCCCACTGATGACTCCATCAGTACAACTTCTCAGCTGGGCACTGCAACTCCCTCCGGCATCCACCTTACTGGCTGCATAGGCGGTAAAGCTGGTGCCGTGAGCCACAGCTTGACCATTGAAGGTGCAGGAGGCTGCGCTAGCCACTTGGCAGGTACGGGCACTGTAAGAACCAGAGAGGACTCCGTTGTTGCAGGTTCTTGTTTGCGATGTACAACTTCCCCCAAAAGCCACGCTGTCGCTAACATAGGCGGTGACGCTAGCCCCATGCTCGACGGCTTGACCGTCTAGACTACAATTGCTGGTACTCCTCGAACTGCAGCTACCGGCACTGTAGGAGCCAGAGAGGACTCCGTTGTTGCAGGTTCTCGTTTGTGAGAGGCAGCTTTGTCCGAAGGGAACTAGTGCACTTTGATAGGCGATGACACTCTGGCCGCTGCTGAGCAGGGTGTTGTTAAACTGGCAGAGTTCAGGGTTAGCGCTGACTGCCTCAGCAAGTGTGCTATCAGCAACAAAGGCTGGGACCACCTGCTGGATTTGTTCCTCTTCGGCAACCTGAGTAACTAACCCTTGCTCTCCCAAGGTTCCATGCAGATGATTGATTGCAGTGGAGGTATCCACGAGGGTTCGACCAGAGGCAGCTTGAACTGCAACGCTAGCAGTGATCTCGAAAGTAGATACAGGCAGGTTGAAGTTGAGAGAGCGGCCAGAGAGTGCAGTCCGGGTTGATTCGGTAACGCTCAGTCCATTGACGGGATCAGCGTCATCATCAAGGCTTTGTAGAAAGCGGGTGAGATTGATGACTCTTCTGTCAGCAGTGCTCACAGCACCAACCAGTTCAACAGGAGTCAATACCGGAGAGGCCGCTACACTGCCTAGCTCAACATCTCCGAGACGGAAACTGACCGTATCTCCTGTCTGGTAGGAGAACTCTCCGCTGGCATTGGTAAGCCCAGTCAGACCACTGCTGGTCTCAAAGCTGACGCCAGCCACCACACTGTCAAGCAGGACTCCGACCTTAGCTGTTGTTGGAATAGTGGGAGTGGCTGTGCTTGATGACCCACCACCAAAACCTCCACCATCGTCCCCACCACCAAGACTGGCTCCCCCAACCAAAGCGATGACTGCAGCGCCCCCAGCAGCAACACCAGCTACAGTGCCGGTTTCAAAGCCACCTTCCGTTTCCGAAGTGCATTGTTCTTCATCTGGAGTACAGTCTACAGGAACATGTTCTCCGCAACTCAACAATAACAGAGTACAAAAACCAGACAGTAACCAGCGACGCAGCATATCTAAACCTGATCAACAGTTTATAATTTTTGCGACAATTGGGGTCTCTACACTTTGCTAGTAAATGAGTCAAGAATTGTAGAGCCTTTTGAGGATTAACAAGGTGACAATGAGGTCCGAAGCCAATCATAAATTGCTAATCAAATGTGTGAGCTCTTAATCACCCTCACTTTTTTCTTAGATGCTTACTCGAGTAAGATTTGCTTTCTGATTAGCTACGTTCTAATTTTTAAGACGATAGAAATAAATTTCTCCTCTAACAATTTCATCTCAACCAGTATGTTATTTTGTCGCCACATAATTTTGAGTTTTTTTACAATGCTGATTTCCAATTCTGCTTTATCATCAAATTTATTAGATATTTATGATTTCAATAGCCCAGAGCCAGCAGGTAGTTGGATGATTGTAAACGATGGAGTAATGGGAGGTGTTTCCCAATCTCGGCTAAGCCTTGATGAGCAGGGTGCATTAGTTTTTGAAGGAAAGGTATCCCTAGATTATGGGGGTGGTTTTGCCTCAGTAAGGTCGATAGTCAATCAATTGGATGCTGAAAAATATCAAGGAATATTTCTTAAAATTAGAGGAGATGGGAATAAGTACCAGTTAAGATTGAGACAGACAAGCAGAGTAGATGGGGCTGCGTTTTATCAGCATTTCAAAACTGAAATAGGAAAATGGATAGAAATTTATCTGCCATTTAATGGGTTTAAAGCGTCTTACAGGGGAAGGTTATTGCCAGATTATCCAAAGCTTGACACCAGTAGAATTGCTCAGATTGGCCTCATGATTAGTGATAAGCAGAAAGGGAGTTTTCGCTTGGAAGTTAATAAAATGGCTCTATTCCAAAAATGATAAATCCTAAAAAAGTGAAAAAAATTAGAAACTTCCAATTGAGTAGAGATAAGATCTTACAATCTAAATTTGTGGATAAGCTTCAGCGATCATGTTTCTTCTGGGGTACCTTTGTCATCTTATTCGCTTCAGCTGGGTGCTCCCAAAATAAGTATCCATTGCAAATAAATCCTGGTTCCTCCCCAACAGATTCTATTTCTAATCTCCCTAAAGATTCTGCGATTCCACCTGGTCTACAAAAGTTTTCACTTCCTCAATTGGTAGAAGGGGGTTTGCAGGAACGTACATATCTTGTCCGGTTTCCACTCAAGCCGAGCCGTTCAAACTATCCGATAGTATTTTACTTTCATGGCGGCAGGGGTACAACCTCTAAATTCTTTCGTAATCTGGGTGAAGTTCACAGGCTTATTGATGACAATCAGTTTATCGGAATCTTTCCTCAGGGTTTTAGAAAAAGCTGGAATCTCAGTCTGGAGCCGTCTAAAGCGGATGATGTCGCTTGGGTTACAGAGATATTTGAAGAAATTTCAAAGCTCAGATTTGTAGATTCATCATCTGTTTATGCAGTAGGTATTTCCAATGGGGCAGGACTGGTCAATAAACTCGGCAAGGAGACAGAAATTTTTAATGGAATTGCACCAATTGTAAGCCAACAAACGGTTAAAATGCTCAAAGTAACCCCCCGTAGAGGAATTTCTGTTTTTCAAGTCAATGGAGACAATGATCCTTTGGTTCCACTTGAGGGAGGATTGTCTCGAATACTCCATAAATTTGTTTCAGCAAAGGAAAGTGCACAAAACTGGGCTCGGTATTCAAATTGCGCAAAAGTGCCAACTCGCTTTGAAGAAAATTGGGGGCCTTTCCGTACAAAGGGGTTTATCTACGATGAGTGTGAATCGGGTAGGCAGGTACGTTACCATGTTGTGCAGGGCTCAGGTCATAGATCGTATTTCAAAGGCTTCCCCCTTCATACAGTTATCTGGAATTTCTTTAAGAATTCACCTGGTGCAGATTGATTCTCATTACATACTGTCTGGGTACTGAATATCTAATCAAATGGCAGTCAAATATTTTGCTTACAAGCGATTGATCAAACAGACTCAAATTTTGGTCAAATAAGCGATTGTTGAAAATAAAATTTGAGCAAACACAATTTTTGATAATCAGATGAGATGTATCTTTGCCTCATTAGGAGTTTTGTTAATTACCAGTATTCTTGCTGGATGCTCTATTAATTCATCATCAGATAAAAACGATAATTCAACTATTGTAAATCAAAATTCCTTAGTAATTCCAAATTTTCCAATTGGTTTGCAAAAGTATTATCTGGACCAAATTGTTGAAGGAAGTACTGAAAAGCGTGAATATTTTATCAGATATCCTTCGCAGCCTAACCAATCCAATTACCCAATAGTATTTTACTTTCACGGAAATGGGGGTACTGCAGAAAATTTTTACAGTAATCTGAGTGAGGTGCATGAACTAATTGATAACAATGAATTTATTGGAATTTTCCCACAAGGATTAGAGGAAAGCTGGAATTTGGGTGTGGAAGCATCCAAAGCAGATGATGTTGGCTGGGTTGAGGGGATAATTGAAGCAATTTCAGAAGAAAGCTTCGTGGATCTCTCATCTGTTTATGCTGTGGGCATATCCAATGGAGCAGGTATAGTAAACAAGTTGGCTAAAGAAACGAATATCTTGAAGGGAATTGCCCCCATTGTTAGCCAGCAGACGCTAGCACTATCGAAAATCTCACCCCTCAATGGTGTGTCAGTTTTTCAAATCAATGGTGCTGACGATCCACTAATCCCCTTGAATGGGGGCTTATCTAAAGTACAACATCAATTTGTTTCAGCAAAAGAGAGTGCAGAAAACTGGGCAATGTATTCCAAATGCTCAACCATTCCCATGACTTTTCAGGATGTGTGGGGCCCGTACCCTGTACAATCTTTTTTCTATGGGAATTGCGAATCGAATCGGCAGGTGCGCTATCATATCGTTGAAGGTTCAGGTCATAGTGGAAATTTTGGGAATTTTTCTCTTCACACAGCAATCTGGAGCTTCTTCAAAAAATTCCCTGGCCCAGTAATATCCAACGATGCTAGGTGATGGGAATTGAATAACTGAATCTTTACATCGAGCTATCTTGCTCAATAGAAGAATAAGTAAATCCAAATTATTAGACTTAAGATAGTATAAAAAACTTTTTGAGGAAGGGGATTTCTTGAACCAGGACCAAATTTCTGCATTAGCAAATCACCTGATCCAGTCAAGAATTGGGGAACCGCCAACAGCCCTTCCCGATGAATCTATGATAGTGCTGTCAATTGACCAAGGGTACCTCGTTCAGGAAGCTATTCATGCACGATTAAAAAATCATGGTTTTGGGGAGATCGTTGGTCATAAGATAGGCTGCACCACTAAAGTTATGCAGGATTTCCTTTCCATTTCACATCCCTGCTCAGGAGAAGTGTTTGAAACAAAGGTTTTTCCAAGTCAGACCACTCTGAGGCTTTCTGATTTTCAAAAAATCGGAATTGAATGTGAAATTGCTGTGCGGCTCTCCAAGAATTTTCAAGAGCAGGAGACTCCTTATAACATTGAAATGGTTCAAGATGGTGTTGGTGCTTTGATGGCAGCAATCGAACTTGTCGAAGATCGTTATATTGATTATCCAGACTTTCCGACCCCGATTTTGATTGCAGATGATTTCTTCAATACAGGCGTAATATTGGGAAAAGAGCTATCCAACTGGAAATCCATTCCACTCTGTGAAATTAAGGGTTGGATGCAAATTGATGGTAAAGAAGTTGGATTTGGAACAGGTGCAGACATTATGGGAAATCCTCTAAATGCTTTAGCCTGGCTTGCTAATCACTATGTTAGACTTCAGAAACCGCTTAAAGCAGGAGAATTTGTGATGCTTGGAAGCGTAGTTCAGACAGTATTTATAGAGAAACCAGCAAAAATTAAAATTGGTTTTGAAGAGCTTGGAGAGGTTTCTGTAGATTTTGTTGCATGAGATGAGGTCAATCAATCTACATTACTAGCAATGCCACTATATGAAACGTGCTTTGGTTTTAAGAAAAACTCTTGCCACATTAAAATTAAGAGTTTAAACCCTAATCTGCTAACAAAATTTATCTCTCTTCAATTACCTCGCAAGAGAATATTACCAGAAATTTTGGAGATTATTTTTTTTAGAATTAAGCGAAGACTGAACTATATTAGTATATGAATTTTTATTAGAAGAAATTAGTTTATAAAAAGCATTGATCTACCTGAAACTCTGTAATTTGTAAAAGAGTGGAACAAATTGAATTGTTGAGTTTTTAATTGTTGCCAAAAATACTGATGATTTCAAACTCCAGCATCTAAATAAGAAAATTAAAATATATCAGACATTCCTGTATGGGTGATGATGAAAAGCGATCTCCCAATCCAGCATATTTTTGAAATGCTGTGCGCATTTTTCTTGGAGATCTAAAGGGGCTTTTGCACCCAACTCATTTACACGATTTTTCAACCAGCTTACTTGTTTACGGAAATCAGGTGAAAGGTGCAACTCAACCCACTCTTTAGCTGGACCCGTAATGTGACCATCCCTAGCACGCTCACACCAAGTCAGGTACATCCACTCCGCAGCTAACATGGTAGTCAGTATTTCCAGGAGTGATCCCGTTTGTGCAATTTTGATTGCCCCATCTCTAAGTAACCTAGCTTTACCATCAAGTCTAAATTCACTCAACTCCTTTTCCTTCACCCCCATTGACGTGAATGTCTTCTGGAAATAATCATCCTGTTCATTTCCTAAAGCAGATAGAATGGATATTAGACGATTTTGATCGTCGATTGCCAAAGCTTTGGCAAGTGCATAAGCAAAAATCGTTATTGCTGAACGTACAAAATTGTGTTCGAGTTGCAAATACTTCTTGAAGACATCTTCTGGAATCGTGTTTTTTTCTACATCTATTGTAAATCTGTGATAAACCATTTTCTCCCAAGAGGATGAGCTCCGGTTTCTCAACCACTCTACAAAGTTCCCTTCCGTATTCTCTAAACAAAACTTTGAAAATTCTTTATTTGATGCAGGCATTTTCTTTCAATTGCAACTAAAAGCTTGTTGAGAAATTTCTGGAGAAATCCATCAGTAGATTTCACTTATGACCAAACTTTGTGCTTAGTCTTTAAATTCTATTCTCTTAGTGAAATAATTCAGGAGATAATAAGAAGTATCAATCATTAACAGACACAAAAACCAGACAGATCAATTTTAATTGTGAATATAATCTTCGATTGTTCTTGCTACAAGAATTATTGAAATTCAATCAAATGATCCCTTTGATTGCATTGGCGTGAGCGTGAATACTGACAGAACCAGAAGAGCATTTAGTTAGCTCACTTTCAACAGTGGAGCGGATGTCCGAAATTACTTCTGGAGCCAAATCATCAAAAATCCCTAAAAATGCTGGAGCTTTCATTGAAATATCCCAAAGTTCTTTGAAGTTTGTAAATGTTCGTGTGGCTCTGAATTGCTTGCATTCAATTGATCTTAAACCCGCCTTATCCCAAAGCTTTTCGAGTTCATCCATCCTTGAAACCTCAGGGGTTGGAGGCAAAGGATACTCGATCCCTCGTTTACGAAGCTCTTTGTGAAGCCACTCATGCGGTAAGCCGCCACCTGGAACATCCCAGTCATAAGTAGCGATGATGCCTCCAGGTTTTACGACTCTCTTCATTTCATTCACTCCAAGAGCTGGATTAGGTAGAAAATAGAGGACCAAGGCCATGGTTGCTACATCGAAAGAAGACGATTCACATTCTAACGCTGTCGCATCCCCAGTCTGGAAAGTAACTTGGTGCGCAATGGGGCGTTTACGAGCGAATTCAATTTGGGCTTCTGAAGGCTCAATACCCAATAAATGACTGGGAGAGCACAGCTCAGCCACTTGGGCTGTAAAAGCTCCAGTACCACAGCCAATGTCGACCCAACTCAGCCCTCCTGCACTGTTCAGCCATTCAATAAATTCTTTGCCGACAATTTGGCTCCAGACCCCCGTCATCTTTTCGTAAGCGTTCCCGTCCTCAAAAACAACTGTCTTCTCGCTCATCAGATCTCCTGAATTTGTAAGGATAAATTTCTAGTATCTTTAGGAAAAAGAGGTGGAAGGGCCTAAATCACAATCGTCAAAAGACAGTCAGAATCTGCGACTGTTGTAATTGATAAATTAGCTGAATTTTAATTAAACGAACCCTTTGATCGCATTAACATGTGCTTGAATTTTGAGTGGCTCTGATGAATTTTGATTAAATTCTTTTTCGACGCTTACACGAATATCCGAGATCAACTCGGGGGTCAGCTTCTTGAAGACGAGTGACATCGAATGGGAGGAAGAGGTTATATTCCAGAACTCCTCAAAGTTCTCAAATTGCCGGATAACACTTATTTGTTTGTATTCAATTAATTTTAGATCTGCATCATTCCACAGCCTCTTGAGTTCATCTTTTTTGGAAACTTCTGCTTTCGGTGGCAGTTGATATTCGATTTTTCTTTTCTCCAACTCACGATGTAGCGGCGCAATTGGCATACCTCCCCCAAAAATATCCCAGACATAAGCTGCGATGATACCTCTAGGTTTGACGACTCTCTTCATTTCTGCCAAAGCATTTTCTGGATCTGGTACAAAAAAGAGGACTAGGGCCATTGTCGCAATGTCCATAGAGTTGTCGACGCATTTGAGAGACATTGCATCTCCAGTCTGAAAAGTAACTGGATGCTTGATGGAGCGATTTCTTGCAAATTCGATTTGTGCCTCTGAAGGATCAATGCCCAATAAATGACTGGGAGAGAAAAACTCAGCCACTTGGGCTGTGAAAGCCCCACTACCACATCCAATATCAATCCAATTCAGTCCAACAGTAGGGTTTAGCCATTCCAGGAAATGTGTTCCCACCAGTTGGCTCCAGACCCCCATCATCCGTTCGTATTGAGCACCGTCTTCAAAAGTATTTTTCTGGTAGACCATTAGACCTATTTAGACTAATTGAGGTGATTTTCTTTGTTGACTATCTGCAATATGTTCCACTCTTGATAACCCCACCGTCTTCGACCGTCTTGCTCTCAAAGTCATAGCAGTCGTTCCCACTGGGTGTGTAGCGAATATAGTAATCGGTGTTTCCATACTTATAGCTCAAGGTCTTAGTGTTAGCGTTGGCCTGAAAACTCAAGTCCGTCACATTGATGGGCCGGCCGCTCGTTCGCCCCGGCAGTGGAGCGACCCTTACAGTTTCCAACTTTGACGAGTCAGTCATCCCTACTAAGCACATGAGTATGTAAGGAGCAGAAGGAGAGGTATGATAGCGGTAACCAAAATTGTCATCTGTGGTGTGATTGCACAACCCCAAGGAGCTGACAGGACTGCCATGAGGAGCATTGTCTCCATAAATTGGGTAGCCATCAAATGCCCAGCCGATAATCGGATTTGCATCTTTGTTTGCCATTTGATCAATCATACACGTGGGTTTTTTGTGGTAATGATAATCATCACCACGACCTGAGTGGCCACCACAGTTGTCCAACTGTCCAAGTGCGTGTGTGTCCTCCTTTGAATCGTAACTCCAATTGCTGATATTTAATCCTCCTCCACTTGAATAGTCGTAAATCGGAACACCATTGACGGCAACTCCCAAAGCGGCATCTCTAGTTGTGAAGCTTCCAGAGTTGATTGGACTTGGAGATAGTAAAATGGGGCTGGTGTAGTCTTTGGCTGGAACTGCTGTCTGCTCGTTTGTCGCAGTAATGCCATTCATTAAATCATGTTTTGGGTAGGTGTCAGAGGCCAAATATGCATGGTTATTGTCGCAACTGACAGTAACTTCAGATCCAAATCCAGCATCGATAATCGAGTTTTTGATCGCTGAGCAACGATTCGTATCAATGGCTGGGGAGGTCGAAGTAGAAACCGAATTGGATTCAATGATGTTGATGACCCCTCCCATTGATGAATGTAGCCCACAATTATAATAGAGGGTGGAAGGTGCATCAGTGGGTACCGTGAAAGTCAAAAGACCATTTGTAGCTCGGGTACCTGTAACTCCTGATGAATATTCGTTGCTATAACTTCCTCCCCCTGATGATGTCCCAATGAATAGGGGGTGATTGTTTGTGGAGGAATCTTCTACGTTGAAATAATAAGTATAGCCTTCCTTCAAACGTAATGACTTTGTTTCTGTACCATCGACATAGTATTTGTTCGAATAGCCGGATGAGTGCACAGTGACTTTAAATGTAGTCCCGTTGTCACTGTAGGTCGCAGAGTGATTTTCATCTTTTGCACTGCCTCCTCCACTTCCGCCGCAGGACCAGAGAAAGCTGGCAAGAAGGAATGCGCTTATTGATGTTCTAAATCTCTTTGGATAAGTAAATGATTTCATTGTCTTAAGTAATTAATAAAGTGATAGATTCTTAGTGCTTTTTTGCTGTGTTTTACTGCTGAAAAGTATCAGTTGGTTTAGTTAAATTCCAATTCCTTCTATAAAATTGTTACGATCATTGAGATCGAACTTTAATCCGCAGAAATTGCCTAATTATGGCAAAGGTTCTAACAAGATTGAACTGCGGAATTTTGTAAAGATAAATTGAAATTCAGAGTGGAGGGTTAAGATATTATTATTCAGGCGACATTTACTACAAAGAAATAGTCAGTTTTATTTCCAAGTAACAATTGATTTCAATCACTAATAATATGATGGCGGCGTAGATGGTGGGGGGGTGCGGGTAATGTTTCTGCCGGAACTGTTGAAGACGATATATTTATTACTCCTCCCATTGATGAATGTAGCCCACAATTATAATAGAGGGTGGAAGGTGCATCAGTGGGTACCGTGAAAGTCAAAAGACCATTTGTAGCTCGGGTACCTGTAACTCCTGATGAATATTCGTTGCTATAACTTCCTCCCCCTGATGATGTCCCAATGAATAGGGGGTGATTGTTTGTGGAGGAATCTTCTACGTTGAAATAATAAGTATAGCCTTCCTTCAAACGTAATGACTTTGTTTCTGTACCATCGACATAGTATTTGTTCGAATAGCCGGATGAGTGCACAGTGATTTTAAATGTAGTCCCGTCAGCACTATATTCTGAAGATGATGGACTAGCAGGATTTACCGTACAGCTAGTGTAGGCGTAACTCCCGGTTAAATTTCCATCTGAATAACTACGAGTTTCGCCCGAACAAGTATTTCCAAAAGCCACTGAAGATGCTTGATAGGCCGTTATCGCGCTTCCGTGAGCAACTGTTTGGCCGTTCAAAGAGCAACTGGCTGGAGCTGATTCATCAACGATGTTAGTCAGCGTTTCGGTGTTGATTGCTGTGACTATCGCAGTGGTAGCTGTGCTGATATCATATTTTATATCACTACTGTTCGCAGCTGCTGTCATTGATTCAGTTGTTGTCGTTTGAATCGTATTAACGTTAACGTTCATTTCTGTAATCATCTTGGCCCCAGCGATTACACCAGCCCCAAGTCCAGCTAATATAATGTCCCTTGCCGTTTTATCTGTGTTCGTGGTCATAGCTACCATAGTTGCTGTCTGCACAATACTTCTGACATATGTGATCTCGATTTCAGTTGCCGTTGCTCCAACTGCAGGAAGACTACTGACAAGTGCCGTGGCCAATGTTTGCAGAGTCGTACTGCTGCTTGCAGATTTTGTGGCAACTCTAGTTGTTAAGCTTTTCAACAAGCTTGAGAAGTTTGGCGGCAGAACAGCAACACGTCCAGCAGAGTGGTCACTGACCAGTGATGCTTGGCCTGCCACATTGGATAGCAGGGACTCAATGATGGAGCTGAGGGCAACCTGCGTTAGGTTTTCGTTCATTCCAGCATTGGCAACCGCATCGAAAGCACCATCAAAGGCTGCTGGAATCACATTGAGTAGATCATTTTTTTCACTACCTGCGGAAGTTCGTGCACCGGCTTTTGCAGCCTCAGCAAGATCTTTAGAGAGATCAACTTTTATGAGATCTGACTTCAGTTGATTGGCGACAGTTGAGAGGGCGTCCTTAACATTGAAGGTCACGCTAGTTGGACTAGCAGGGGAGAGAGCGGAGAGATTTTGGATATCAGTGGTCACTGTTAGGGTGTAGGCACCATCACTGAGTTCCCCCACCGGATCAACTGTCCAACTGATGTTGTCTGTACTTTTGATCGAGATTGGATAGCAATTGCCACCTTTATCAGGACTCAATTGGATACTACCTTCACAAGCAGCATTAAGATTGTTGCCCGTCAACCCAGTTACAGCTTCACTGAATTTCAGGGAGTAAACTGCATTTCCAACTACAGATGAATTATCTGTAGGGTAGGAAATTGCGACCTTTGGGGGGAGATTTGCGATGTTCTCATCTCCACTACCTGAACTACAAGACCATTGAATGCTAGCGAGCAATATAAAAATGATCAAAGGGTTGGTTTTCTTTGAGATCATGTTCAATTTCATAAGTTAAATTATGTTTGACTGTTAAGTATGCCGGGGCATGGTCCAATGCAAATCTCTTGTTAAAATACTAAAAAAGCGCCCTATCAACTAAGAATATTGATTAGTTTGAGTCAAACCAATTTCCAGTATTTGATTTTTTTTTCGGGCTTGGTAGGAGGGGTTATGCCCTTGGGGTCACCTGATGGGATTCAACAGCATTGCAGGATCTAACAGTATTTAAGTATGATATTTAATGATCAAAATTGCACAGAGTAATCTGGGATAATTAAGTTCTGGCGAATCAATTGGCTGCTGTTGTGTTTTATAAATCAGTTACAACCTGAAATGTGATGCATGAACCTTAAGGGGATAAAACTGTTTTTTTATCTGTGTTGAGGGATCAAGAGAAAAAATACTTGCATCAAGATTTAACAGTTTCAAAAATATCGGATCATTTAATTGATCTAAACTAGCACTTGCCATTCATGTTGCCACTTGAACCCGGAATAATCCATTCTCTTTCACTAAGTTGCGCACCATGCATTGCACACAGAATCCATTAGAAAAAATGAGCAATAAATTCAGGTTTCAAACAAAGCTTCCTTTATATTGCCTCTCTAATTTATTCTCATTTTTTAGTCTGTATCCCATCCACCTTTAGCCATAATCCCTCCATCCACATAAATATTTTCTCCCGTAATGAAAGATGGTCTGTCACTGGCTAGAAAAGAAGCAACTTACTCAATTTCTTTTGGATCCCCTACTCTGCCTGTAGGAATATCTTTACCAAATAATTCCATACTTTATTCAACATCTCCTGTCATTGAAGTTATTACCATAAGAGTATTAATTGTACCTGGGTTTATAGCATTGATCCTAATATTACTCTTGATGTAATCTTGAGACATTTTCTTGTTAGAGAAAGTACTGCACCCTTGCCTGCAGCATAAGGAGGCACTAATTTTTGATATTGCAATCCCGGGACGCTTGAAACATTTATAATGACTCCTTTTCCTAATTTTTCATAGGAGGAATAGAATATTTACTTATCAAGAAATAACTTTTTAAATTTACATTTATTACTGCATCCCACATATCTTCAGTAGTTTCTTCAACATTTTTATAAGATGCAGGGGATTGAATACCAACATTATTTACAAGAATATCTAATTTTCCAAGAATATTTTTAAATTCTTCAACAACTCTTACAGGTTATTCTGATTTACTAAAATCAGCTTCAATAAAAATTGCTTTTTTTCCCTGAGCCTCTAAATCCATAAATACTTGATTACAATGCTCTTTTGAAATATCAGCAATACATATAGTAGTTCCATCTTTGGCTAAAAATCAGTGATTCTTCTTCAAATTCCTTGGGCTCCTCCAGTTACAACTGCAACTTTTCCTTTGTGATTAGGCACGTTAATCCTTTCTAGGTTACTTCTCAGAAAAATCAAAACGATTTAAGGTTAATGTAACACCAACCGACAAACCTGCCGTTTTTGAAATGTGGACTATGCCCAATAGAGAATAAAATGTATTGAATTTTTATAATGATTGTGATATTAAATTTTATAGCGTGAATAATCTTGGGGTATTGGCTAACAACATCTTACAAAAAGTTCGGAGCGTCACCCAACTGTAATTACCTGCAATCCCTTAGCGTTGAACCTCTTTGCAAGCGCACGTCTGATTCCGGTGCCCCCACCAGTAATAATCAAGATATTTTTTAGATCATCTCTCAGGCAATCCCTTTAATTGCGTTTGCATGGCCATGGACAATAACAGATCCATTGGAATCATAATCTAATTTCTTTTCCACACTGGCCCGAATCTCAGCAATTATTTGGGGGTTTAAATCATCAAAAACGGTAGTAACTGCTTGAACAGAAGCATTTATATCCCAAAATTCATCAAAGTTTTTAAATGATCTACTGACCTTAATTTGCTTGCATTCAATTGATTGCATGCCCTCTTCAGTCCATAGTTTTTCAAGTTTATCGATGTTTGAAACATCCGAACTTGGAGGCAGAGGATAATTGATCCCTCTCTTACGAAACTCTGCATGAATCGGGTCGACAGGTAGACCCTCACCGGGAATATCCCATACATAAGCTGCAAGAGTGCCTTCAGATTTGACGACTCTCTTCATTTCAGCTATTCCAAGAACTGGATCGGGTAGAAAGAAGAGAACCAGCGCCATGGTTGCTATATCGTATGAGGATGGTTCACATGGGAGATCTGTGGCGTCCCCAGTTTGAAAAGTCGCTGAATGCGCCATGGAGCGTTTACGAGCGAATTCGATTTGATGCTCAGAGGGGTCGATTCCCAATAATTGTGAAGGAGAGCAAAAATCAGCAATTTGAGCAGTGAAGGCTCCTGTACCACAGCCAATGTCGATCCAACTTTGTCCACTTTTAGGGTTCAGCCACTCAATGAATTCTTTACCAACAATTTGGCTCCAAACGCCCATCATTCTCTCATAAGCATTCCCGTCTTCAAAAACAATTTTTTTGTCGATCATTGGATCCTCTCAATTTGCAGAAGTGACTATGTAGTAGCTGGAAACAGACTTACTGGAAATGTGGATAGTGCTTATTGGTAGCAGCAATATCAAATCTAAATAAAGAAATGAATCTCAGGCGCTTCTGAGATCTAATATGAATACTATGCGAGTGAATTCATCTATGTTTGTGAAGATCTAGAAATTTATTCTGCTTAGGAAGTCGGATTTAGAGTTTAGATAAGTTGGCAAGATGACTGATATATCTAGCGTAGAAGAATAATCTTTGAAAAAAAGGGGAGATGTTAGCAACAGAAAGTGTGCTAGAGATATTTTAGTTTATGTAAGGATCTACAGATCTATCACCAGCAACTGAAAGATGATCAATGATTGTTATTGCTAATAAATTTCATAAAACCCAATTAAGATAGTCCTGAAAACTCTGATGGGTATATTAAAGATTAAAGTAAATTTGAGTGATTGGATAAAGGCAGTTGATATTGGAAATGCTGTGAACTGCGTGGCAGAAAGGAATATGGGATCTAGTTAGACTAGACCCCAATTCAATTTACCTAGGGGAAGATGCAATGGCTGTCATGAGAGAAGCTTTCAAATCATTTGCAGGGTTGACTCCATTGGCCACAATTAGTTTCCCAACTGTCATCCTCATTTTTCCTATCGACTCGCAGATACCCATTGGCTTATTAGGATTGGTTATAGTTTTTTGGTCGGCCATATAGGATTCCTTAGTTGGCCAACGCAGTATCAATGTGCCATTGCCAGCTGCATCAATAAGTAAATCTGTGTTAAATCGTTGGGAAAGATAACATTCAGAAGCATACATTGTCTGCATGGCGGCCCTTGCTTCTGAGTGCTGTAGTGGGGTGAACTTGTAGCCAGTGACCATAAAGACCACCGGCATTCCATCAGCTAATTGATCTGTATCCTCGTCATGAAATGCAAACAGATTGGGAGTGCTAATAATAGCTGCTGTAATCAAAGCGAGAAATTTCTTTTTCATGGAGGGTCCTTACTAAATTAATTTAGAAAATTGGGAACGAAAAATAATTAATTTACATTAACTACCCTACACAATATCAACAAGAGGGTAGCTAGAGGCAAGCATTGAATGAATTTCAAGCAATAAAATTTAAGTAACTTTGCTTGTTTGTTGGATATGTTCTGTACCTTTGAAAACTATCTTTGTTGAAAAAGGGTTGAGCCTCTTTTACTAGGAAAATTATTAGATAAGAGTAATTTAGAGTCTTCTAAGAAGACGCTCAGTGTAGAAAACAATAGCTATTTCAGATCCTTAGACTTAGCAAGGCCTGCTCATACATTCCTTCTGCATTGCTAGCTTGTTCAAGCTGAGCTTTGAGCTTCAAGGCCTTGAGCAACTCATCACTTGCCGGCAATCGCTAGCACCCCAATAGTCGCTCTCAGCATGCCCTCCCAGTCATTTGGGGCCTGCTCCATTATCTCCAGTAGCGGTAATGCTTGATGCCGCTCAAAGACTTTCAGCTTGTCACACAACTGGTTTAAAGCTTTCAAGGCTGTCTCAAAATCCTTTGCCTCCAGGGATCTCTCCATCAACTGCATGTACTTACTGGCAACCAGATCCGCTTGAATCTCTAAGCGTCTTGCTCGAGCCTCCTGAGCTTCCACAAGAGCTGTTCTCACCTTCGGATGTCTTTTGAGGCCGTAGCCGACTTCTGAAGGATAACGGGTTTGATAGCCTGCTCTTCTTACAGCCTCAGCGGCATTTCCAATCAGCAAATACTCTGAGACAAAACGCTCCTGCTTCCAGGTAAGGCTTTTGGCTTGATGCATGGTGGTCCTATTGATCCTAGTAGGCTATTAGATTACTGGTGACTAAATTTGACTACGTATGAAAATCGACTAGGGGAGGTAAGAAAAATAGGTGTGGGTACTAGTTGCTCTCCCCCTCCCCCGTCTCACTTAACTATTCTCTTGAGCTGCAGTACTGGGTTTCAATCTTAAAACTAGTATGCCTCCATTCGCACCTAGATTCTAAGATGCTATCTCTTTGCAGGAGTCGCATGGATTCGTAGTGATGAATGATTGAAAACAAGAAGAATTTGATCTAATTCAGGGGGTCGGTGACAGGTGACACTTCTTCCGCAAAGGTCTATATATAATCTCCTGAGAAGCAGAAGAGAGAGAGATTTGTATATGTGTTTTCTGGAAAGATCTGTCATCTGTCACGGAAAGTCCTCAAGGCCAGAGAAATACTGGGCTGGAGGGCGTGACACTTCCGTGACAGATCCCCAAACCGTGACACTTCTCGTGACAACAACGTGACAAAAACAGACAACAACAAAAGCCAAGACACTGGACACTAGACTGTGCTTGGAAAAGAAGTGTCACGCTCAGCAGAAGTGTCACGCTTTCCGTCACGCTTTATTCTGAGGGATAAAATCACTGCAATGACTGCAACGTAGATCCTGATAAAAGCAGAAGAAATCTACAAATAGACTAGCAAATCATTTGCAAAAGATGTTGATCTCACTTTTGATTTTCCAGAGTACAAGTCTTTTGAAAACTTTGTAGAAAGCCTACTTCCCTGTCCTCCAACCCTGCAACTAAGTTGTATCTGTAGCGGCGCTTCCTGAGTATCGCTCGACAAGTGCTAGTTTCCACTACAAATCAATCTGATTATTCCAGCTTTGTTACTAGTTTGGTGCTAGCATTCATTGAAACTAGTCGGGTATTAACCATGTAACCTATTGTTATAAATAGTATATTTAGGTAATGACTAGTCATGATTTTTAACAAACTAGCATGGTGCTAGTACTAGTAGATCAACAGAAACTGAAAACTAGCTTGGTGCTAGTTTACTAGTATCTAGCATGCTCTACAAAGCTAATTTGGTACTATTCTAGTAGGACTTTTAGCATGACGCTTATCCCCAGAATTTCCTCTGCTATCTTAAAACTTTAAGTTTTAATGTAGTATTTAGATGTGAATTATAAAACAAATATTATGTTAAGTAAATATAACAGTTACTGTTGATCCAGGTCTATCTTCACCTAATTTTACAAGACAGCCCTGGAATATCTAAGAGGAGTACATATTCAAATTGGATCTCTAATACTAGCCAATTATTTACTGTAGGTAGACGATCGATTGTATTGGTCTAAAAAGACCCAAAGTCTTGACAGATAAGTCAAATGAGTGGAGAAGTTAAATTGCGTTTAAACAGGGAGTATCTGTTATACGGAGCGTTATACCGGAGGCTATTTGGTGGATGATTTGGCAGCTAAGTTATTGAAGTCAATAGAGAATTGATTTTAATGGTGCTGAAGGGGGGACTCGAACCCCCACGAGCGAAAGCCCACTGCCCCCTCAAGACAGCGTGTCTACCAGTTCCACCACTTCAGCAAACCCAATTGAATATGCAACTTCTCTTTCGCTAGCAAGTCTTTTTTGAAGTTTACACGGCGAGTGCAGCTGCTCCATGTACCCCACTAGAGTCACCGAGTTGATTTTCTACAATCTTTGTTAGTGGGGTGCCAAAAACAATTTCATTTGTTCTTCTGAGGCCCTCGGAATAAAGGATCGGCAGGTTTGAGACTCCACCACCAATCACAATGATATCTGGTTCCAGATGGACCATGATATTTGCCATAGATCGAGCAAAATAGTTTAGGACCTGATCCATAACCAATTTACAAGCACTATCGCCATTTAGAAAGCCTTCATGGATGGAAGCAACGCTACGATCCAAACCAGTTACTTCTCGATAGATCCTTTGAATTCCGGTTCCTGAGAGATAATTTTCTGCACAGCCTTTGCGTCCACACCAGCATAGCACACCATCAGGCTCCTCAATCGATGCGTGGCCCCATTCACCTGCAAGGCCGGTTCTTCCCTTCCAAGGCTGGCCGTTGATCACAATTCCACCACCCATGCCGGTTCCCATGATGATGCCAGCTACACATTGATAACCCTTTCCTGCACCGTGGAGGGCTTCGCTGAGAACAAAACAATTCGCATCATTCTCAATGTTAATTCCTTGCCCAAGCCGATTTGTCAAATCTTCCTCCAACGCCTCGCCAATCAAACACTGAGCATTGGCTTGCTGGACTCGTTTCGTTGACTGGTTGACAACTCCCGGGATACCCATACCCAATTTTACTGGTTCTTCGCTGGCATTTCGAAGTTCCTCGATCAATCCGACGATGTTCCCTAGAACCTGTGTATATCCTTTCTCTTGCTCAGTAGAAACTCTTTTTCGAACAAGGACATTCATCGGATCATCGGTCGTTAAAATGCCTTCGATCTTTGTTCCGCCAAGATCAATGCCGATTCTATTCATAAGTTACCTCCCATTTGTTATTGATGAAATGAACTGAGTTCAACGAGTCGAATTGATCTTGTTAACCCTCAAGAATTGCTGTTTTGCAGCAAGGTTGCCTGAGGATCTTCAGGGGCTTTGGCTAGCTGTCGAAGACTTTTCGGTAAAATGGGCTTGTTGGCAAGACGGACTCCACGTGCCTGAGGGTTTTTCACTAGAACTTCATCGAGGAGCAAGAAATCCCTTGATTTGCGGATGCGTTCTGAAGGAACAAACTGAAACTCAAGAAAAATACCTTTGCCAGTACTGAAATGTAGAATCTTGGCTCCCGCTTGATCAGGAAACAATTCGTACTCTTTGTCCAAGATAAATTTTTGGACTTTGAATCGCTTTACATAAGCCAGTCCATCCTCTTCCGGTTGATAGACAATGTTGTAGACAGTTTCTGGGTTTTCTGGGTAGACGCCTACAACTTTCTTTCCAATAAAAGTTTTTTCAGGAACCCTGCTCACCTGATAGCAACGATTATCTCCAAAGATCACCAGACGATCATAGGGTGTGCAAACAGCGATTTCTTTTCCTTCGACATCTGTTCCTAGATAACCTTGCTGCTTATTCCAGAATACGGGCTGCTTTTCAGCAACCTCACGTAACTGAATCTCATCAAAGGACTGGAGGATCGTTTTGCGAGTAAATTCTGCAGAATAGCGTTCCTGAAGGCTACGTATATAAACGATGGTGTAGTTGATCACATCTCGAAGGTGCCTTTCAACTTGGCGAATTTCTCGCTCCAATCTTCTAAATTCTTTTTCTGCCTGGCGGCGGTCAAACCTCGAAATACGTTTGATTTGTAGCCCCAGAAGCTTCTCCAGATCCTCAGAGGTGATGTCCCTTTTCAAATCTTTTTTCAAAGGTTCCATCCCTTTTTCAACCGTGTGCATGACCTCAGGCCAAGTCTCACATTCCTCTACCTTACGATACAGTTGCTCGGTGATGAAATATTGCTCGAGTTTCCGGTGATGCCATTGCTCATTGAGCTTGTGTAGCTCCAACTTCAATTCACGTTCATGTAAATCGACTAGTTGCTCACTATTGTGCTCGATGACTTGATTAACCGATAGCTGGGTAGGTTGATTATTTCTTATAACAAGCAGATTTGTGGAGACAGAAACCTCACACTGTGTGTAGGCATAAAGTGGTTTGAGGATCTGTCCAGTGGTAATGTTTCTGGGTAGTTTGAGCTCAATCTCCACATTCTCAGCGGTGTAGTCGTTGATGCTGCTCAATTTAAAACGCCCTTTGTTGACCGCATCCTGAACCGACTGGATCAAAGATTCTGTGGTAACCCCGTAAGGTAATTCCTTGATAACTAATGTCTTTTCATCAACCTGTTCAATGAGAGCCCTCGAGCGTACTTTCCCATTTCCCTCGCGATATTGACTTATATCTAACAGACCGCCGGTAAGGAAATCAGGAAACAACTCAAAAGGCCTGCTCTCCAAAAAAGCAACCTGGGCTTCTAAAACTTCATGAAAATTATGGGGCAGTATCCTTGTTGACATGCCAACAGCAATACCTTCTAAACCCAATAAAAGAGTGGCTGGGATCTTACATGGAAGTGCCAAGGGTTCTCTGTTTCGACCGTCATAGCTTTCCTCAGTTTCTGTCAAATCTGGATTGAAAAGGACTTCCTTGGCGAGGGGAGTTAGTCTTGCCTCGATGTAGCGAGCAGCAGAAGGAGGGTCGCCTGTGAAGATATTTCCGAAGTTTCCTTGTTTCTCAATGAAATATTCCTTGTTGGCCAGGACGACAAGGGCTTGACCAATCGAGGCATCACCATGAGGGTGAAGCTTCATTGTTTCACCTACAACGTTCGCAACCTTGTTGAATTTACCATCGTCCATCCGGTACATCGTGTGCAGAATACGACGTTGAACAGGCTTTAGTCCATCTTCTACATCAGGGATTGCTCGCTCCTTGATCACATAGGAGGCGTACTCCAGGAAATTCTTATCAAGCAACGGTTTCAGATCACTCATATGATTATTTTCCCGTGCTGCTAAAAAGATAGATGATCAAGGCTGTGGCTTCTACTGATGAACAATTGGGCTTGACGAAAGTCATTGAAGTATTAAGCCTAATGGGGGAAAACTATGGATTAGGTTGTTCGGAAGCGAGATTTTCAAAAAATTCTAGGAGTTTTGGCCTTGTCCATTCTCTAGGGCCAAGTGCACGTCCAACAACAATTCCTGAAGTGTTGACTAAGTAAGTAATAGGAATATTGCGAACTCCATAGAGTTGGGTAACTGTCATTTCAGGATCTGGAAGAATCTGGAATTCAAACTGATGTTTTTTTTGAAACTTTTCGATCCGTTCGGCTTCTTCACCCATTCCAACTGCAAGTACTAGAATCTTTGAGCCCAGTTCCTTTTGGAGTTCTTGCATGTCAGGCATTTCCTTAAGACAGGGCGAACACCAAGTAGCCCAGAAATTCAGAAAAACCACTTTACCTTTTTGGTCGCTCAACCGAAAAGGCTGCCCATTTAAAAGAATTCCTTCAAAGTCTGCAGCAGCCAATTCGACTTTGGGGGCGTCTATTCTCTCTGATTCAAGCATTGCTTGGACCTCTTCAGAGAGGGGACTTCGAGCTGCCCAGGCCAGAGAAATATTTAGTAAGAGAATGATGGTCAGCTGTACAAAAAATGAATATCTATTTGGGAGCAAATAACGCATGGGGGCAATAAGGGTTCAGGAGTTGTTCATTTATCCCATCAAGTCGACCCAGGGGATTCGAGTTCAAGAAATGGAATTGACAGAACTCGGACCGGCTTACGACAGAAGGTGGATGCTCGTCGGTGAGAGAAATGAGTTTCTCACACAAAGAAAATTTCCGCAACTCAGCCAGCTTTTTGTAGAGTTTGATGAAGAGTGTCTTCAACTCTTCACTCCCTCCATGCGCCGCATAAAAGTGAAGGTTCCGACTTCAAAAGAAAGAATCGCTGTGAAAATCTGGCAAGACGTCTGTCAAGCTGTTCCAGCGGATGCGGCAGTTAATCAGTGGATCTCAGAACTTTTACGGATACCCGTCACCTTGGTCTACATGCCTGAATCAAGTCACAGGGAAGTTCGCGAAGGTTCACACTCAGGACTCTCCTTTGCCGATACCCACCCATTTCATTTAATTACATCGCCATCTCTGATCGATCTCAACAACCGAATTCTCAATGAGAACCTGCTCAGCTTGTGTTTTAGGCCAAACATTGTCGTTGAGGGCGACTTTCCACCATACGATGAGGATCAGTGGGATTTGATCAAAATTGGTGATGCGGAGTTTCGTTGCAGGGAGTGGTGCTCGCGTTGCCAGATCCCTACAATTCATCCCTTCATTGGAGTTCGACAAGGCTCGGAACCTCTGCATACTCTGGAGACTTATCGACTTTGGAAACAAGTGATCTGGTTTGGTCAAAATATAATTTTGGAATCTGGATCCAAAATCAAGGTGGGTGACCCCGTCAGCATCATGACTCGTGCTGGAAATGGCCTTGCCGAGTTGCTAGCTCAGGGATAATTCACTTCTGCTAGTTTCTTAGTGAAATTATCTACCTGATGGGTTTGAACAGCAATTTTTGAAATAGTGTATAAATAATCAATTAAGTTGTCTGACATTATTAAGCTGCGTCTTGGTTGGCTTTTCAAATTCCAAAATTTGCAGGGTGAACTTTCCTCACTCAGACTTGCTTCACAATCTGAGCTTAATTTTCCTTCATGTTCAATCCAACCACGTTCGGTCAAAGAAGTTAGCTCAGGTCCTACTTCAATCACGCTGAAACCGCTGAATTGTGACTCCCAATTCTTTCCATAGCCCTGAATTGGTGTCACTAAAAGTCTGCTCCTTGGATCATAGGTAAATGCATGGTGGTCCCAACCTGCTTCACTGTAAGCCCGTCCTCCTTTTAGCTTTGATGGAATCAGGGTGTCGACCTGTTCTGGATTCGTGAGATTGGATACATCGAAAAGCTGCGCCTGCCACTCTCCACTCAAACCATCATCATCGCCAGCAGGCCCAACAGTCAGCAAGTGGGTTTCACCAAGTGGATGCATGTAGTTGCTGAAACCAGGAATTTTTAGTTCGCCTTCCAGAGTGGGTTCATTGGGTGTGCTGAGGTCAAAAGCGAATAGTGGATCCACTTGCCTAAAAGTGACGAGATAACCCCGATCTCCTACGAAACGAGCGCTTTGAACTCTTTCTCCAGGAGCTAAATTGAGGATGGAGCCCACTTGCTCAAGTTCAGAGTTTTCTGTATCAGCAAGTTTCAATATGAAGAGGTGATTTAGCGATTGGCTAGGTTCAATAACCTGCCTGATATCATCAACAGGAACCATTGGGAAATTTGGCCGTTCGGTCGTTACAATTCTGAGAAAGCCTTCATACTCACTCAGGCTAAATGAGTTCAGAACTTGTCCATCGACCAACCCGCTTCCTTCATAAATTGGATGTCCAGATTGCCAGTCCAATTGCCAGATTGCCGTCTGGTCGGATTGCTCTGCATTCCACCACCACCCAGAACTTCCTTGGATTAAATAAAGATGTTTTGCACTACCGTAGAGTTGCCAGGCATTGTTTAGGACCGCACTTGTTTGATAATTTGAACCGTCACTCTCAAAACTAACGAGAAGAGTCATTCCCAGAGAATTCAGAGTAATATCTGGTTCAGAAATCTCATCACAACTTAACCAAGGTATTTCCTGGGAAGCAATGTCTGACAGTTGTAGAGCTTTTGGAAGAATTTCTGCCATATCTTGCTTGCTAACTGCTTGCTCAACCAACGCTCCGATTTCTATTTCCATTTCAGACAAATTTTGATCAGGATTGTTCTCAAACTTGGCTTCATAATATTCACCGAGCTTCTTTTGCAACAAAAGAGCGTTTTGAATCGAATTTGGAAGCTGCAGAGGTACTTGAATCGCTAGCTGGATTCGATTATTAAGTGGTCGTCTACCATCGAGCAGAGAACCTTGCAGGAGCCAACGATTGATGATCTCAGGTTTCGTCCTGTCAGATATATCTACAAAAATCACTTCAGTGTTTGAGGAACCACCGATCGGCAGAGAAAGTGTTGCTCGTCTCTGATCAGGGGTGGGCAGGTTTCTTGCTGCTGAATACCCGTAAGATGTTGCTAGAATTACTACTTTTTGAAGTGACTCATCAAGAAACATCTTTTCAGCCGGCACATCAATAGATAACGAGGCCAAAAGACTCATTTCTGTTGGTGGAAAGGCACGGAGAATGTGAAGTTTCTCTTCTTGCAGGACCAGCATTGTTCCATCGTTCATTGTTTTGACTAGATCTGGTTCATCCACTGTTGTTTCCTGCAAGTTGGTGCCAGTAATACTTGTGGGGACAGAGTTGACATCTGTGCTGACTGCAACATCAGAACTCACTGACATCTCCATCATTATTGGCATCACTCGCAGTAGTCCTTGATCGAGTAGTTGACGCGTGATGGAGTTTGTGAAGGAGTGTCTATAGTCTTCACAATCAGCAAGTTGACGCAACGAAGTCCTCTCTTGGGGAACTTTATTCGGACTTAAGGCAGAGCCAAGAGTTGAATCCTGGCTGGCATTGCTACAACTTAGCAACAACGAACAAGTCATCAGAGTGAGTGTGAGAGAAGAGATTTTCATAATTCAATTTTATTGTTGGTTAGTGAGAATTTGTCTCAGAATCCCACAATTTTGTTGACTTTCCAAGGTTGTGATTTGATACAAATGTAAACTTGGTTCCTTGACATTTTTTCTAATTATTGTAATTCCCCAGCTGTCAAGAAACTAAATAATCAAATTATTAACTCACTTCAATGGAGTTTCACATGAAGAAGATTTTGGGATTATTAATTGGAAGCAGTCTTGTTGGGGCAGCACTTCTTCCAGTGTCAGCATTTGCTGCAGATAAAGGAATGGTACTAGCTCTTTCCTGTGCATCTTGCCATGGAACTAACGGCGCAAGTCCCGGCTCAATTCCAAAAATTCAAGGCAGAACAGCTGATTACATCGAGAAAGCAATGCTTCAATTCAAGGCTGGTGAGCGCCCCGCAACGGTGATGAATCGGATTGCTAAGGGCTATACAGATGAAGAAATTAAATTATTATCTGCCTACCTCGGTAAATTCTCACCAAGCAAATAATCGGAGAAAATCATGGCAAAGTTGACTCGAAGACAATTTGGTAAACTATCTGGTTTAGGAAGCATTGGTCTGATGACGGGATGTACAACTGGTTCACATTTGTTTCGAAAAAAACCCAGAGTAGCCGTAGTTGGAGGAGGTTTTGGTGGGGCTACTGCTGCGAAATATTTGAGAATGATGGACCCTGATATGGAGGTCACGCTGGTTGAACCAAATTCAACCTATTATACCTGCCCTTTCAGTAACTTGGTCGTTGGTGGCGTAAAGGGTATGCCAGAAATTGCGCATGACTACAAAACTTTGCAGAGCAAGTATGGGGTTAATTTTGTCAGGGCAAAGGCTTATCAAGTTAAAAGTAATGCGGTCATTCTGGAAGACGGCTCCAGGATTCCTTTTGATCGAGCAATTGTCTCTCCGGGGGTAGATATTCGCTATGACAAAATGCCCGGTCATAGCCAAAGTATCGAAAAAAAGATGCCTCATTCTTGGAAGGCTGGACCCCAAACAATGCAGCTTAGAAGGCAGTTAGAAGCTATGGCAAATGGAGGCACAGTTATTATCAGCGCACCGAGTAACCCATATCGTTGTCCCCCAGGGCCGTATGAGCGAGCTTCGATGATTGCCCACTATCTAAAAAATAATAAGCCCAATTCAAAAATAATTATTCTTGACCAAAAAGAAAATTTTTCCAAGCAGTCCCTCTTTGCGGACGGGTGGGACATGCATTACGGAGAAATGATTGAGTGGCGATCAGGAACAGCTGGGGGTATGGTTACTGAGATTGACGCAGATGGTCTTAGACTCAATACTGAGTTTGGGTGGGAAGAGGGGGATGTAATCAACTACATACCTGATCAGTATGCGGGTGCAGTCGCGAGGAAGTCAGGCTTGGCTGATGAAAGTGGTTGGTGTCCTGTTGACCACATGACCTTCGAATCCACGCTGATTCCAAATGTCCATGTTATTGGTGATGCTTGTAAAGCCGGAGCGATGCCAAAGTCTGGTTTCTCTGCTAATAGTCATGGTAAAGTAGTTGCTGCGGCTGTAGTCTCAATGTTTTGGGGGGAAGAACCCGTCTCTCCATCCTTCGCAAATACATGCTATAGCTATGTCACACCAGATTACAGCATATCAGTTGCCGCAGTTTACAATCTGCAAGATGGTGCAATCGCTGGTATAAAGGGCGCTGGTGGGGTGAGCCCCAAAGATGCCAGTGCGATTGTTCGTAAGACAGAAGCCACTTATGCACAAGGCTGGTACGATAGTATCACCTATGACATGTTTGGCTGATTCATCATTGTAAAAGCAGGCTATGTGTTATTTTTATTAAAGCATGGCCTGTTATCATTCGGTATTCTCCTCAAGAAGGGGCAAACGTAATTCGACCTCAAGGCCTCCGAAAGATCCCCTCCGAGCACTTATCTTCCCCTGGTGTGCCTGCATCAGTTCCTGGCAGATTGCCAAGCCTAGCCCACTTCCACCACTTACTCGATTTCTAGACTGCTCAGTTCTGTAGAATCTGTCGAATAAATGTGGAAGATCTGCCTCCGAAACTCCGGGTCCATTGTCACTTAGCAATAGAACAGCTTCATTCTGGTCAAAACCACTGCGAACTTCCAGATTGCTCTCTGGAGCATGGCGGGCTGTGTTTTCCATTAAATTCAAGAGAACTTGATGCATGCGGTCGTAATCTCCATTTATGAGAAGTTCAGCTTGTGTTGGTGTCCAGTTAACTTTCACTCTCGCTGCCTCTAAACGAGTTTGAGCCTGTTTCAAAGCCTCGGTCACTAGCTTATTGAGTTCAAGTGGCCTAAGGAAGAGTTCAAGCTTGCCTAGTTCAAGATGATTGATCAGGCGGAGGTCTTCAACGATTCTTTGTAATCGAGTTGTCTCCTGATGCAATGAGGCTAGGCTATTTTGATCGAAGGAACGGACGCCATCTTCCAGCGCCTCAATTTCTCCTTTCAAAATAGAAAGTGGAGTCCTCAGCTCATGAGCAGTATCTGCAAGCCATTGCTGCCTTTGGTATTCATAATTTTGGAGAGCAGCGGCCATTTCATTAAAGGCTTGCGCCAATTGCCCTAACTCATCAGAGGTTGCAACTGGAATACGCGTGTCTAGTTGGTGCTCTCTTAGTTTTTCTGTTCCATTCTTCAACTCATGCACAGGTTTCAGCAACTGTCTGGAAACTAGCCAGGCGATCAAAGCACCTAGCAGGACTAAGGAGCCACCAAAAAACCAGAGCCACTGAAGGTTTCTCTCTAAAAAACGCAGGCCGCTTTGTGGAACGTTTCCATGCCATTGGAGAAAGGCTACATTTCGATCCCTGTAATTTATTGGTAGTCGCAAGACCACATTTTGATTTGACGGCTGCCCGGCAATTAAGCGCCCTTTTGTGTCGACAAGGGTTAGGTTTCTTCCCCATTCTCTGGCCTTAGGTGGTTTTCGAATCCGTGGTCCATCCAAATCAGGGCTTGATTCAAACAGTTCAAAGGGTTCATCAAAGCCTTCAAATAAATTTCTAGGACCAAGTTTTCTAGGGTTCCGCAAGCTTGAGGGCAAATTTTCTCCCTCTAAAACTGCCTGTCGCAGAGATTCCTGGAGTATAATGAACCAATAGATTCTTTGATGCTCTAGAAGGTTCCAACTCCGTTGGATAGCGTAGTGTTGTTCTAGCACCCCAATAACATAACGAAGACGTCCAGATTCTTGCTGTTGAAGAAAGTCTCTAAATTCTGAACCCACTTGGTGGTTTACAGCAAACATCATCAGACCCATCAACAAGACAGCATGAAATACAAAGGCTAAAAATAGCTTTGTGAACAATGATAGAAATGGCCGCCGGACCCCAAATCCTTGCTGATTCACTAGGCTAGATTTTTTGGGAGTTGAATAAAAAGATACCAATTGATTTTTGATTATCTGACCGAAATAACCAAAGTTCATCATGTGAATCTTAGACCTTAAAATTTTACTGAAATTATTAGTTGAGCTTAAGCTGATTGAGCCTTAAATTTTTGATTCTGGTTCTGAAAAAGTCTTTTCTACGTTAAAGAGTGAACCATTCTTGTTTGATCACCGAAGTCGTTGTTGACCCATAATGCTGTTAATCAAAGTCCAAATGTTCTCACATGCAAATTTACTGAATTTGATTTCCTATAAAATTTTCTGTTCGGAATAACGATTGAAATACTTCCCAATAATGAGGGTGCTCCTTCTCAAAACGGGATCTTAATTCACTGTAAACTGAGGAGGGTGGCGAAACGCTCCAATGCGGAGTATCTGGATTATCAATCCTTGCGGCCAAAAATCCGTTTAGCCATTGAAGTTGGAGTTCTTTATTCTCAAGAGGTGGTAAGTATTCTGTTGGAATTGAAGTTGGACAGCGAAAAGCAGCCCAACCGTATCCATACCAGTCAACCTGATTATCTTTCAAATTGCCTCTTTGGGATTTTTTTTGCTAGTTTCTGAGGAGGAACTTTGTCATTATGTGGCATCTTTTTTAAACCTGAAACTCCTGAAAGGAATTAAATGACCTTTACTTCAGCTTACTTAGTCTTCTTGATTTTCTTCTTTGTCTTCTTCTTCCCAATGGCACTAGGGGTTGGTCTCTACTTGTATGAAAAGAAGTCTGGAATGGATAACGCCTGATCAGATGATAGAATTCATTATAATTGCCTCTCTTGCACCGTTTTTTCTGCTTGAGGTTGCAACCATGCTTCAAGGTGGTCTTTTAGCAGGCTTTGGGGGAGCATGTTTGGCATTCCTGACAGTGTTCTTTGTCTACCGTTTATTGAAAGATGAAATTCATCGACGGTTTCAATTATCGAAATCTACAAACTGAAGAAAAATTTCATGGTGCGCACTAACTGCAAAGAAGACAGAGTCGATTCTATTATAGAAGCAACCCAAACCTTCAGAAGTCCAACTGACTTGCAAGACTTTCGAAATTGGTTGTTGGATCAAGGACCAAGTAAGAAAGAGGAATCTGTGAGTCAACTTAGCCCCACCAAATCAGACAAATGGATTGGATTTGGAGATAGGTTTCATTAAGAAGCTTAAATCAAATCTGGTTTTTTGGACTCTCCTGTTTCTACTTAGTCCGACTTTCGCCACATCAGAAAATCACCTGAATTCCCAGAGATGGCTGCCCGGAGACCGATTGGAGTGGCATTCTCTCTATCTAGATAGTAACCCGAGAGCCAGCAGAACAATCAAATCTGTCAGAACAGCAATAGAGGGGAGAACGACCATCAGAATGTCTCCTCAGCAGCAGTGGTCAGACTGGTTAACTTTTCAACTTTGGGAAAAGCCCTTTCTCCACGTTCCTCTCTGTTTCTCACCTCCTGAACTAACTATTGAAGAAAAATGGCGGTGGCGAGATTTTTTCGCTGGAGGTGGAACTCTGATGCTAGACCACTGTTCATCACAGACTGCCGCAATTGAAGAAGCATGGGTACTTTGGAGTAAGCTGCTTTTTACGGAATCGAGTTGGGAAACAATGAGTCGTAGCCACGTTCTCTCCTACAGTTTTTATCTTCTTGAGAAGAAAATGCTTCTGGGAAATGAAGGAGTGCCAATCCGGCTTTTGGATCATGATGGAAGATTTATCATGATTTGGAATCGCTCCAAGCGATTTAGTTGGGAAACCATGATGCGTAATCAAGTCAGAATAAACCCCAACCCAACTGAGATAGAAACAGGGCTGAGGTTTTATGTGAATCTAGCAATGTATCTGCTTACTGGAGATTACAAAACAGATCAATTGCACCTGCCAACGATTTTGCTAAGGAGAAAATAAGAAGAAATGATTTTTCAACTCGAACCACAATTGATGCTTTTACTAATTTTCTCTCTACTCTTTGCGTTGACTTTTCATGAATTCGCACACGCTGCGATTGCCTATTTATGTGGGGATGGTACGGCAAAGTATCTGGGAAGACTTACGTTGAACCCGCTCGCTCATCTGGATCTGTTCGGAAGCTTGATGCTCCTGTTTGCTGGCTTTGGTTACGCTAAGCCAGTTCCTGTCAATCCAAGAAATTTCAGGATCAGAAATGCAGACCTATATGTCTCTGCAGCAGGCCCGTTAAGCAATTTAATCCTTGCTGGAATTGGAGCGTGGCTGTTGGGAATGAGCTTTCAGGGGGGATGGCAAACGGTCTGGGATTTTCCTCTGGGCGAGTTACTTGTCTGGTTTTCTTTAATCAACATGAATTTGTGCCTCTTCAATCTACTCCCCATCGGACCGCTTGACGGAAGTTCAGTATGGCCCTATTTTCTACCCGATGCTCCCCGCAGAAAGTTCATGGAATTCAATGACAGATATGGGACCCAAGTACTTATGGGACTGGTCATGGTGAGCCTTGCCCTCCCGGGCTTCAGCCCATTTCGTTGGATTGGAGAAGCAAGCCGAGGCCTGATTTCATGGATGGTTTGAACCCTTTTAATTAGGTATGGGGTTCAGAGTTCCCATGACTATGCTCAGGTGAGATTCGGTTTGTTGAGGATGAATATACAGGTCCGTGATGATTGGATTGAAACATTTTGCGGAAGAAAAAGATAGCGATTAAACTCGCACCCGTTAGCGCACTTAACATCAGTAAAATACCTAAAAACATTTCCATGGAAGCTCCTTAGTTAGTTGAATGATACATCGTAGAAAGCTCTTTAGCTGCATGAACTCTTCCTCTTCTTCGCTTCAAAAACATATTTGCTTAGGAGCCAGAAATCGAGGGATCTTAAAGATTTTACAATTTTTGCTTCTTAAAAATTTGGACGAAAAACACTTTTTTCGAAATAATATTATTTTTTTAATTTATTCACTCTTAAAAAATTAAAGTCTTATTTTACAAACAAAATTTATATTTGGTTGATTCTCCAATTCTTTGAGCACATCCTCTTCGATATCTTCATCGATTCTCAGTAGCGCCATTGCTTCCCCACCCTTTTGGTCTCTTCCTAAATTAAATTGATCAATATTAACATTGTGTTTTCCCAAACACGCGCCAATGGCACCGATAATTCCTGGCCTGTCATTATTTTTGATGGTCAAGATCGTTCCAGTCGGAGCCATTTCAAGAACAAACCCATTGATCAGGGTTAACCTGGGGTGGGGGCCACTGAAAACAACCCCACCAATCGTAAACTCCTCTTCGCGCTTACTCAGAGTACACTTGAGCGCGTTCTCGTAGTCACTGAAATGATGGTCTTTCTCTTCTTCTATCCTCAGTCCGATTCTTTGAGCCAGTTGCTCAGCATTTACAAAGCTCACCGTTTCGTGATGTTGGCTGAGAAATCCTTTTAAAAAACAAAGACGTAGTAGCGCAACGTTTTGTTTGGCAAGTGTACCTCGATACTTCAGAGTTAATAGTGATGGTGAAAAACGCATAAATTGCGAAGCAAATGACCCCATTTTCTCAGCAAGGGATGTGTAACTTGAGACAAGGTCGCCCTCCAATATCTGCACTCTTGGCATGTTCACCGGAAAGTCAACAACTCCTCCTCTTAGGGCTTTTGGCACCTGGCTAGCCACTGATTCTGCGATTCTCAACTGGGCTTCTGTGGTGGATGCACCAATATGCGGAGTCATCACAACATTAGGTAATTCTGCAAAGGGGTTGTTGACTGGAGGTTCTTTCTCCCAGGTGTCTATTCCAACACCCCCAACTTTCCCTGCTTTCAAAGCCGACAAGAGGTCATTTTCGTTGACGATCCCTCCCCGCGCCGCATTGATGATTAAGACACCATCCTTCATCGATTTGAGTTCACTAGCCCCGATCATCCCGATGGTTTCCTTATTCTTCGGGGTGTGGACACTCAGGATATCTACCTCCTCAAGAATTTCTTTCAGTGAACTCTTTAGAACCCCGTGCCGTTCAAAAACCTCATCCGCAATGTAGGGATCGTAAGCCAACACACGCATATCGAAGGCTCTACAAAATTTAGCCACCCGATGCCCAACGTTTCCAAGCCCAATCAAGCCAATCGTCTTATTCATCAACTCAGTTCCACTAAACTGATGCCGATCCCAACCTCCTTCTTTCATTCTTTGATGAGCTGGAACCAGGTTTCTGACGGTTGCCAGAAGGAGTGCTAGTGTCAATTCAGCAGCAGAGTTAGTATTTTTCCCTGGACTGTGCAAAACAAGAATGCCTTTTTGAGTTGCATAGTCCACATCGATATTTGCGATACCCACCGCAGCTCTTGCAATAACTCTTAGACGTGTTGCCCGATCAATTAGTTCATAATCTACAGGGGTTTCAGATCGGGTTATAATCCCGTCGTAATCGGGGATTTTCTCAAGAATCTGGGACCTTGGTAAATCAGGGGAGTAATCGATCAGAATGTCTTGTTCAGCTTCAAGAAGTTCAAGTGCTAAAGGATGCAAAGCTCCAGTGATGAGAACTTTGTATTTTGATGACATAATTTTGTCTGAATCAGATGAAATAAAATGGGGATTTGGCCCATGCTAAATCGGCCGAAAGGGCATCAGAGAACAATACTGGAGGCGTTGGCAGTAATGGTAAGGGCTTGGAAAGCACATTTCCCACAGTATCCCTTGACTTCGACTAGGTAGCGAATGGTCTCATTCAGGCGGGCTTGTTCTTTATCATTCACAACGGCAGTGCTGGTTCCACTCTTGATCCAACCCAAAAGCTTCATATTTTCGCCAGATTTGAACTCGTTCTCGAACACATATTTCTTGATTGCGTTTTGATAGGAGGGTTCATCAGAGAGAATCATTCGTTGATTGACACTTGCAATCGCATCGCTGAGTTCTTTACGGAATACGTCTTTATCAGGCACTCCAAGATATTGCTCAATAGTCTGCATAAACTTTTCGTCGGGCTGAACATCAGTCTGTGTGACTTCGTGCTTCACTTTGGTATTCAGTGCGTAGGCGCGAACGTGATCCGTATATTTCTTCCATGTTGTCTCCAAAACTGAGTCATCCCTCAAGATTGCGCTATATACGTCACTGGCGATTTGTCCCATAATCCAGTTTTTGGCCTGAGGTAAAATCTTCTCCACGTAGTGGTTCAATTTTGTCTTTTGCTGGGCATAGGATTCCTTGATTGCATGCTCTGTCCGAACATACAAATCCAGTGGGCTCACGCAAGGATTTTCCAGGGCAATGGAAGTCAACATAGCATGATCACCACTCTCCTGCATTAGGCGCTGAAGGTTTGCGGCAAATTCATTGATTTGAAAATGTTCTGTATTTTCAAAAACATTTTGAATAAATCGTGGGTCAAGTCCAAAGGTGCCCTCTGACGGCTTGATGAAGGCAAACTCGTCCAAAATCATTCGGGCCATGTTGTTATCCACACCGCTGTCAGCTCTACCTGCATAGATCAAAGCTTTCTGCAGAAGGGTCATATTTGGGTTCTGCTTTGACTCATAGAGTCGGGACATGACAGCCATCAGACTCAACAAGGTCAGGCTATGAGGTGCCACATGGGCGAGATGCTGCTTTTCTTTCTTCCAGTTTCTATGGCTGTTTGAGTAGGTGAACTCATAAATCATCTGCTCTTGCTTGAAGTCAACTGAAAGTGGCATTTCAATGAAGGTTGTCCTGGATCTTAATGCTTCGAAGGAAGCATTCTCCATGAACATATTGAACTCATGGAAATTGGTATGCCCAATAATGACTCCGTTGAAAGGAATCGGCGGTTGACCCTCAGGTTTGAAGAAGCGATCTTGGGTCGCAAAAAGTAATTCATATAGAAATTTGTCTGAGAGCTTCAAAATTTCATGAATTTCAACCAATCCGTTGGCCCCAGCACACAATTCTCCTTTATAGTCATGAACCAGCGGGTGAGATTCGCTTCCAAAGCGAGGTAGAAGGCTGTAGTCAATATTTCCAACCAGAGATCCTGCTTCCTGACTTTTTTCATCCCGGGGAGTGTAGGAGCCAATTCCCGTCTTCGTTCGAGCATCATAAACCATGCGCTTCGCCTTCAAATAAGGAAGAAGCTCTGTGAAGGAAATATCCTTCATTCTCATGAAATCACGCAGAACGTACTCGCTGTAGGGAGAAAGTCGACCACTGATCGTTACGCTGAATTCCTTGTCGTAATGAGAATGATTTGCTAACCATTCTTTTAAGATTTCTTGATCTGTCCCGCTGACTATCTCACTTGCAAATGCCTTTCTCGTTTCTTCTGGAAGAACTTGAAGAGGCTTTTCAAACAATGGGCTCTGTAGGTAGAAGATGCCTTCTTCTTCGAACAGAGCCTGATCCCTGAGTCTTTTATCAACAGTTGGCAGTAGGAGGGTGTGAGTTTTACCCTCTTCAGAATGGGAGTATTGCTTAAGGGCAAGCTTAATTCCCTCCATTGACCTTGATTTAGCGGCTCCAGGTGGCCCTAAAAGAATCCAAAGTCGTTTTGATGCCTCAAGGCCACGGCTGGCATTATTAATTTTTTCAACTAAATTTTCCTTAGCTTTTTGCTGGCCAAAAACAACATAACCACCAACCCGATCAGAATTTTCAAAGAATTGATAGTGATGCTTTATCGGTTTCCCTGGACTGATGGAGTGGTCTACCCCTGAAGATAGCAACATGTCATGGAGAAGCTGAAAGGTGTCACGAGTCACCCAGGGTTCTCGTTGAACGAGTTGGAGATATTCATCGAAGCTCAGAATTTCTTCGGAAACATTTCGCTTGGAGCTATTTTCAAGTAGTGTCTGGAGTGCTTCTTTCATAACGATCTCATTTTTTGGGATGAAAACTTGGAATTTGAAGATAATGGCTCAAGAAACAGCTAGAAAATCTGTCAAGGGGGAATACATTTTCCAGTCAGCAGTGGAGCATCATCTGGAGGATCTTTCAACATTTGCAGTGATTGGAGGCTTAGACCAGATGTTCTATGATGTACTGCCGACGCTCATTTGTGTTGCCCCCCATGTAGAAATTCAATAATCCGCTGACTTCCTGGAGATGGTCAATACGTATTGGTTGTAAGAGCATCTGAGGCCCAATAAAAGGTCCAAACTCTTTAGGGGAGATTTCCCCAAGTCCTTTGAATCTAGTGATCTCAAAATGCTTTCCACTTTTCAGATCAGCAATTGCGGAATCTTTTTCAACTTCATCATAGCAATATTTGGTTGTTTTTTGATTGCGAACACGAAAAAGAGGAGTCTCTAAAATGAACAGATGTCCTCTTTGAACCAATGTTTCAAAGTATTGAAGGAAGAAAGTTATCAGCAGGTTGCGGATATGAAGTCCGTCAACATCTGCATCAGTGGCTAGAATTACCTTTTCATATCGTAAGTCGTCAACAGTATCTTCGATACCTAAGGTCTTCATGATGTTGAAGAGTTCTACATTTTTGTACAGGGCTTCCTGACCTTGACCAAAACAGTTAAGTGGTTTCCCTTTTAGACAGAAAATAGCCTGAGTTTCTACGTTGCGGGAACTGATCATACTCCCACCCGCGCTCTGTCCTTCAGTTAGAAAGATCATGCTTTCACTGTTATAATTCTTTGAATCGTTTCGATGGAATTTACAGTCCTTCAAGTTTGGAATGGCGAGGGCAGTCTTACGAGCATTTTCACGAACAGCTTTTTTGACATTTGAGAGTTCCTTACGAACTTTTTCATTCTGTTGAACTTTGCTTTTGAGAGCTTCTGCAGCATCAGGGTTCTTGAAAAGGGTATCGACAAAACTGTCCCTGACTTGCGTGACGATCCAGCGAAGATCAGTATTGCCGAGCTTGTTCTTTGTCTGTGATTCGAAGATTGGTTCTTGAATTTTGACTGCAACAGCACCGACTATTCCTTCTCTGACATCTGGCCCTTGAAAACTGCTTTTGAAGAATTCATTAATGCCTTTCAGGATCCCTTCCCTGAAAGCGCTGAGATGGCTACCTCCGTCACTTGTGAAATGCCCGTTCACATAACTAAAATTTGTTTCTCCATATAGATCGGTGTGTGTTAGGGAATATTCGAGCAAGTCGGCTTGTACATGTAGAATTTCATAAAGTGCCTTTGCACCCACCTCTTTTTCCAACATTTCCTGCAAGCCTCGTTCGGCTTTGAATTTCTCACCATTGAAAATGAGGCTCAAACCACGATTTAAGTAGGCATAATTCCAAAGCTGTTTCTCAATCAGTCTGAAATCAAACTGGAATCTTGAAAAGATAGATTCGTCAGGGACAAAGCGAACCTCGGTTCCATTCCGTTCTTTTGAAGTTGTACGACCTTCATCAACCAATTCGCCTTGAATGAACTTCGCAAATGCCTTTTTTCCATCACGAACAGAACTGACTTCGAAACTCTCTGAAAGCGCATTCACCGCTTTAGTTCCAACACCATTCAGACCGACACTGAACTGGAAAACATCACTATTGTATTTTGCCCCGGTGTTAATGCTGGAAACACATTCCACTAATTTTCCTAGGGGGATACCCCTTCCGTAGTCACGAACTTTTACTTCCGTTTCTTTTAGATTGATTTCTATACGCTTGCCATGGCCCATGATGTATTCATCAACTGAATTATCAATCAATTCCTTGAGGAGTATGTAAATGCCGTCACTGGATTGTGAGCCATTGCCTAATCGACCAATGTACATTCCAGGTCTTTTACGAATATGCTCCAGTGATGAGAGGGTGATGATTTTGGCTTCGTCGTATTGAACGGGTTTAGTTTCCATTTCAAAGAACTCAAGTATTAGGATTTTGGGTCTTTCTGAGTTTGCCAGAGAATGGGGATTCTATTCCCCATGAGACAGAAGTTGGACCTGGCTTGATGGAGATTTGCAAGATGCTCATCTGTGGATCACAGATTGAACTCATCGGGATCATGATTGGACTAGTTGTCTATGAATTCAGATTCACAGTTGTTCTACTCTCTCAAAGAGATCATTTATGAAATAAAATTTGAATTAACTTGTTATTCACTCAAGTCGATTCTTTCTGATGTACATCAAAATCCCATAAGATTCATTTTAATCAAATTTTCATTGCACCTGTAAGGACAGACCTATCCAAGTTGATCTTCAGTCGTAATTAAAACTGTCTTTCAAAATAGGCAAAAAAGTAGAAAACTGCCTCTGGAATTTGGTCAAATTTTATAAAAGGGGACGGGAAAAATCAGAATGAATAATCATTCTGGTGAAGGAAAAGTTTTAGGGGGCTGATTTTATGTATTGGAATTTTAGAATCTAGTTTTCTTAGCGTATTTTGCCTAAAGAGAATTGAAATGAAGCTGCCTCTCCGAGAACTGGGAGAGAGCGATTGATTTCTTAGATTGAACCAGTTTTAAAACCTAAATCATTCAAATTAAACAAGGTTTCTTCCGATGCTTGAGAAGTCGGCAGTACTTGATTATTTGAAGAATTGATTCCTTTTCGAATCGCAATCACTTGACGCCGATAAACATCATCAATCTCCATACTCTTTTGGGCATTCTTCAGAGCATTGTGAATCGTTGAATGACTACGGCCCAAAAACTGGCCAATTTGACTCAATGACATCCCGAAATCTTCTGTCAGAATGTAGACAATGTATTGACGCCCTTTTATTACTCTCTGATCTCTCCTGCCAGACTTGATATCTTTCAAACTCAAGCGCAGTGCATTGCAGACATGCTGAATAACGTCTTCTTCAGATCTATCAAATGTGGGTGTTAGGTTCCCAGGAGATGACTGGTCTTCAATACTGATTTCTTTAGCACTGGGTATTAATTTTTTGGCTAGTGCTAAAGAAATTTTCTCGCCCATGAGTGATGAGTGTGCACCCAAACGGATTAAGACCCCCTCCAACTGACATATATTCGGTGGTAAGTTACTAATTAAATAGTTGCAAATCTCATCACTCAACTCAATTCGTGAATCTTTTGCTTTACTCTGAAGGATCTGAAGGCAGGATTTGCGATCTGGAGATGGTAAGTCTAGTGAAAGCCCAGATTCCAATTTATTAGCGAGAGTGGAGTTGAGCCCTGAGATTCTGCTGGGTAAATTGTTAGCAGAAAGGATCACCTGTTTGCCAGATTCCTTGAGGCTGCTTATGGTATGTTTCAGTTCCTGCTGACATTGTGGTGAACTACTCAATACTTGGACATCTTCCAAGATCAAAATATCTGTATTCCTGAATTTCTCTCGGAATTGCACCATCTGATTGCTGCGAATATCTTGAATGAACTGATTCAAGAAATTCTCAGCATTTAGCATCATCAGTTTATTTTCGGGATGCTCTTTCAGCCACTCCTCAGCAAGTGCTTGGAGCAAATAACTTTTCCCTGTTCCCTCGTTCCCGTAAATGAGAAATGGGTTAAAGCTTTTAGCAGGATTTATCAGGACCTGCTCTACGGCTTTAAAAGCTAATTGATTAAATTCACAGATTACAAAGTTCTTGAATCGTCGAGATTCGAGATTCCCAATTACACTTGCAGGATTGGCATCCTTGTCGGTAACAGACCCTGTTGAATCTTTTAATTGAAAATCTTCGGCTTCTTGATTTTCGAAAAGAAATTCTTCCTGAATAGCTAAGTTTGATGTTCCTTTAGAACCCACCAGATATTCAAATCTCATTCGGGAAAATGTACCAAATTCAGGGTAGGAGTCTGCAAGTGCAGATCTGAGATGGTCCTCGTGATTATTCTTAATATCCAGTCGATGAAGTTCGTGGGGGATTCCAGCGAAAACAACCTTTGAAGAGGTAATTTTCACCAGCAGCAGGGCATCCAACCAATTTGATCCACATCCTGAAGGAAGCAATTCCCTCAGCCTAGATTTGCAGATTTTCCATCGGTTGTTGTCAAGATCCATCTTTTACTCATGCATCCAAGTCCAATTGGATATCCTAATTGCCCCACCGAACTCCCCCAGAGTCCGTAAAAGCTGGAGGATTACCCTGCACCTATCAAAAGTGATGCCGCGAAAGTAACCCTTCAGGATAAGTTCGATTAGCGAATTTTTTTTATTCATTAGAGAAACTCAATAAATGAAAGGAGTTTCCCAATGAAAACAGTTGACTTTAGTTTCAGTGGACCAAATTTTAGGTGCCGACTCTTTCGTCAACGTATCAGATAATTTGCAAAGAAGTGAATCCGTCAATGGAAGGGCCTAATGTAAGCCCAGAAGTTTGCATCCAGCAGCGGCTCAGCGCGAGAGGAGGGTTCGTTGCTGCCTCTCAATTCAGCAACGTGTCAGTTCATGTTGAGCTGATGTGAAAGACCTTACGAGAATCAATTTTTGAAATCAAACGATTTCTTTAATAATTATATCAGTAACTAAGCCATAAGGTATTGATACCAGTTTGAATTTTTTTTGTTAGCTCTATGGAAGATCCCTCTCTTAAATAATTAGAAATATTTAAATATCAAAATGCCATCAGTCTATGCATTGGGACATTTGTTGTGACTAGTATGTGAAATTCATCAATTGATCTTGTTACAATTATTTAATGCATTAAGGTGCAAATTAATTTAAACTTGATCATCAATTTCATCTGAAACCCTGATTTTAATAGAATTTCTTAACGTCTTCCCAACTGAACTCTAATCGACCCTCAATACCAGCTATCTCCAATCTGAATGTTTCAGAGCCAAGTTTAACCCCTGTTGCGGGTTTGTTTAATTTTGGAAAACTAAGATTGTAGACTTCCACCCATCGATCTAACTCTTTCAAATACCTACCTAGAAGCATTCTCTCTTTGTTCGTGTCTTTTAATTTTTGAATCCTTGTAGGAACAACTTTATCTCCATCGTCATCATAAAGCCTTGCTTGCCATGGAGAATCTTTTTTGCCGAAGTCAGTTTTTTCGTTACTTCCTGAATAAATCATCAACAGAAATTCAAATTGATTAGCAAATTGTTGCTTTTGCGCAAGTGAAATTTCGAGATTAGCAGCCTCATCCAAATGATAAGAACTTTGGATAGAATCTGTCAAAAATTCACGGTACTCTTCGCTTCGAAATAATCCGGCAGCAATCATTTTCGTATTATAGTCTCGATAGATTTCATCTTTTCGATAAGTATCTGCTAGTATCTTTTGTAATTGTGGTGGGGTCTCCTCCACATGTTCATAAATCGGGTTGATAGCCCAGTTGTCTGTTGTGGAACAACCAAAACAGATAATAGGGACAGTTAGGAAAATAACTACCCGGGTCATGAAGAATTTCATTGTAGGGTTGCTCCACCATGTTTTTGAATAAAGTGCCCTAGCTTATCTTGTTTAGTCTGCAAATACTTTGCGTTGTTGGGATGCTGACCTTTTTCAAGTGGAACTCTTTCAACGATTTCCAGGCCATGCCCCTCGATACCTACGATTTTTCGAGGGTTATTAGTCATAAGGCGCATTCTTCGAACGCCTAAGAGACTGAGCATACGAGCACCTAGCCCATAATCACGAAGGTCGTCTTTGAAACCTAAGTGATGGTTCGCCTCCACAGTATCCATTCCCTCTTCCTGAAGGCGATAAGCTCTTATTTTGTTGAGCAGACCTATGCCCCTACCCTCTTGCGGTAGGTATAGAATGACTCCCCTCCCCTCTGCCTCTACCATTTCCATTGCACTTTGGAGTTGAGGTCCACAGTCACACCTTTGAGATCCAAACACATCACCAGTCAAACATTGAGAATGAACTCTAACTAACACCGCATCATCCTCTGACCATTTTCCTTTTACCAAAGCAACATAATCTTTGTTGTCAACCTCACTAAAGAATCCGACGACTTTAAAATTGCCAAATTGAGTGGGCATTCTCGCTTCTGTATCAATTCTAACGACGCTCTCATGATGGGTTCTATATTTGATTAGATCGGCGATTGTTGATAATTTCATTCCGTGTTGATCAGCAAAACGGCGAAGCTCGGGGTATCTCGCCATGGAACCGTCCTCATTCATTATTTCACAGATAACTCCCCCTGGTCGACATCCAGCAATTCTAGAAAGATCTACAGCACCTTCAGTGTGGCCTGCCCTTTTGAGAACACCACCTTCATTTGCTTTCAAGGGGAATATATGACCAGGTTTTACTATATCTGATGGTGAGGCATCGGATTTCATTGCGGTTAGGATCGTGTGAGCGCGATCAGCTGCTGATATCCCAGTAGAAACTCCTTTTGCTGCCTCGATTGTCACAGTAAAGTTAGTACCATGTTCTGTCTGGTTATGAGCCACCATTAGTGGCAAATCCAATTGTTTTGTTCTTTGAGTATCTAAAGCTAGACAAATTAGCCCTCGGGCGTGAGTTGCCATAAAGTTAACAATCTGAGGGGTCACCATCTCAGCGGCACAAACCAGATCACCTTCATTTTCTCGATCATCATCATCGATCAGAACAATCATACTACCGGCTTTAATATCTTCAATAGCCTCTTCAATTGGATCAATTCTTAGCACTTCAGTCATTCAACCTTTCTATTGGTTGCAGTTCTATTAGCAAATCAGGGTTTAGTTGTTCTATACTAGTTATTTTAAAATTGATGGTGTCCATCAAGTTTTCAATTCCAAGTTCACCACACCATGAGAGACCTTCTTTACCAAGAATACGAGGAGCAAGGAAAAGGTAAATCTTATCAACAAGTTTTGATTTGAGGAAACTGGCATGAACTTGAGCGCCACCCTCTACTAAGATTGAATGAATGTCAAAATTTTCAAGTTGGGATAATACCCATGAAATCTCTGGGCGAACACCGGGGCTAGTCAACCTAATGAGGTTCGATGGCAATTCCCAATCAGCGTCTGGTGCTTTTCTCCCAACGACCCAAATGGTTTTAGATTCATCCTCTCGCAAGCATTTTGCTTGTCTAGGCATTCTCCCACGGCCGTCCATGATAACTTTAATTGGTGAAGAGCCTTGATGAATACCACGAGTGTTAAGTGAGGGATTGTCTTTCAAAAGCGTTTCGCTGCCAATCAGGATAGCTTGATGTTCATGACGCAATCGATGTACCAGTTCCCTAGAGTTAGAACTTGTGATCCATTTTGAAATGCCAGAACCCGTAGCAATTTTGCCATCTAAAGTTGCAGCGACCTTCAGACTCACAAGCATTTTGAGGTTTTCCCTTTCTAGAAATTCAAATATGAGAAAATTCCGATGTAATTTTCCCGTCTTCATCGTTATGATGTTGTCTGCGTTGATCCTGGAGGCATGTGCGACTCAATGGCAACATCAGGTTGATAGTTGTACCTATGAATCCTCCGATCCACCAATGCGAAGGGTAATAAACTACAACGATCATGGACTTTGCGACAGGGCTCTGGCACCGAGAACTCCCCCAAATCCAAGAGCCCGCCTGCAGCAAGAAATGACTTACTAAAAATTTAATTGAGCGCGACCGTACATGGATGTTCGGGTGCGACACGATTAACTCTTTTTCCAGGAGTTGTTCATGTTACGCCAACTTTGGCTCCATGTAGCCTTACTGATTTTATCATCGAATCTATTTGCTCAAACTACTAACTATGCTCCTAAACCAAAAACTGGCAGGGTGATCAAAAATTTGGTCTCTCAAATTGCTTATCGTGAGCCTTTCCCAACCAAAAAATTTGATTATGAGGGCCTGCACCAAGTTGTGCATGAAGCAGGACCCAATAGGTACCATGGTTTCAAAGTATATCCGGAACCCTTACGTTCAAGGAAGATGAGAATATTTGAGGGTGGAATTCCGAGGATGAGACAACCCTAATATTTCAGGTCCAATCTTAAAATCCCATTGAATCAAGCATGCTTTGCATGATGTAAGGCAGTTTATCAAAATGATGTGAAAGAATGATCTTATGCCTGCTGATCCAAATATGACAATTCTGGTTGTTGACGACTTTTCAACCATGCGCAGAATTGTAAAGAACATCCTACGTCAACTGGGCTTCAACAAAACAATTGAGGCAGATGATGGAACCACAGCTTTGGAAAAGCTGAAATCAGAAAAGGTAGATTTTGTGATTACAGATTGGAATATGCCTAAGATGACAGGCTTAGAACTGGTGAAAATGATACGTTCAGACTCAGAACTCAAACATCTACCAATTTTGATGGTTACTGCTGAAGCCCTACAGGAAAATATTGTTGCTGCAGCAAAGGCCGGTGTGAATAATTATATTGTAAAACCCTTCGATGCAAAAACTCTCTCAGAGAAGATGAGTAAAATTTTTCCCTGAATCCCTGCAATTTTGCGGAATGTTTAAGAAACTGTCATTTAAAACTCTTTGTCTTTAGGAAGGTTTCTCGAAAAGATACTTGCTGGTGCTTCTTTTTCCTCCTTGTTTGATCTGAAATCCCTCTCCTCAGGTACATCGCCCTTGAAAAATGTGGGTGTCGCTTCTGCTGCCTCTTTTTCTTCTCGAGATTTTCTACCACGATCTGGAGCTTCTTTCGGTTTGGTCTTTATGTACTCAATTGCGTTATAGAGTTGCTGTTGGAGAGTACTCACCCCCCTTTCGTCATGGATTCTGGTCAACAATTTTTCAGCATGCTCCATTCTTTTAAAGTGGTCAGAATTTAATGTTCCACCTAATTTCGGAAGATATTGGTAGACCATTAAGCAAATCAGAGCAAATTCTCTAACTGTTGGGCTCAAATCTTTTCTAGTTGCTTTCTTCATCATTGGAAGAGTCTCCATGATTGCTTTCATGGATTTCGATAAATTCTCAACCGTAGTTTTTGCTTGCTCCCGGTCACCTGTCATAGTTGCAATCAAGTTGATTTGGGCAGTTCTGCGATAGAACCTACTCAAATAATAGCCAGAAAGTGGAATCGACTTTTTTGTGTCTTCCAAGACTTCCATGAGAATAACTTTGTTTTTGGAAGCCATTGGTAAGGCAGAAATTCCCTCAAGAATCGGAGATAGGATTTCTTCGTGTTGTGCTCGATTGAGTTTCAATAATTTCTTTTTGTCCATTTCGACAGACTCTTTGGCATCGAAATTATGATATGGAAGAATCTTATTAACCTCTTTCAGGTACTTGATGTGATTCGCCAAAACCATGAAATCGGCTTTCGATTCTTTATCTTGTTTTTGGACATGAAGATCATCTTGTAAAAACACGAGAAGATGGCCCAGATAGATCTTCTGTGCCTTCATAGCTAGGCGAAGTTTTTCAGTGTTCAAGATCAGATCATCCGCCTCCAGCATCGAGAGCATGAAAGCATCACGATACTGTAAAACGCCTTCGTGAGCACCTTTCCTCAAAAAATCTGAGACCATCTCAACGCGCACCTTGGAGTTGGCTGGATCAGCCTCCAAAGAATCATTATATTTCTTCATGCTTTGAATAGTGCTCTTTGCTGCTAGTCTAGCGCCTGTCATTTCAAGCTTTTTGGCGTTATTGGGATCTGCAGGTTCCCTTTTACGCTGCACCACCTGGCGAAGGAATTGGTTTGAGGGGACAGATTTTTTGTATGCGCTCAGTTGACCATGAAGTTTTTCCAGGTCGATCCTCATCTTGTCAAAAAGTTTGTGAGTCTCTCTGACTTCAGGAAGTTCTCTTAATTCCCGTCTTTCTTCATCTGAAAGCATGTTTGGTCCTAGACTATTCTGAATGATTGGAAATTTAGAAATTGAATAAATTTTGAGTGCAAGGTTTATGAAATTTTAAAGACCCATTTTGTATCATTTCACCAGTTCCTGAATCTAAATATCATAATATTTTGCAGAGAGAATTTCTAATTTCACAGTTAAAATTGGTACACAAATTTTTAACCAAACAAAATTATGCTCACACTTCAAAAATGTAGATTTATATTTGGGTTCAGGTCCTGCATGATATGACAAATTTGAACTTGCTCACAACTAGTGGGCTCTTTCCAAACAATTGATCAAACTCTACGCGCATGCGAAATATTACCAGAAGAAAAAAGTCATTGATCTTGGGCAGTTTTCTGGTGGCCTTGTCTGGTTGTACAGACTATCTTTTCCCTCCACAGCCTCCAGAAAGTGTTGAGACTAATCAACTCAGCGCCAACAGTGACCAAAGCAATCTGAGTGAAATTGCAAAGGATCCTGTTTCTTCAATGGAGCAGGTAGCCGGAACAACTGATACCGGAGATCCCGATGAGTCTTATCGTCAAAGGCAGTTGGAGCGAGAAGCACTAATGAAGAGGCTGGAAGATAAGCAAAAAGAGATGGCAGAGACAGATAACTCTGACAGTCTTTTGAGTGGGGCTCTTCTGAATTCAGATGGAAGCTTTGCGGCTCCAGGGCAAAACACTGCGTTGATCACATCAATGAGTGATGACGAGAGACGCCGCTTATTAGACGCGATTCATACACAATTAGCGGAATACCAAAACCTAGGAATTCCTCCGATCCGTGATGAGCGAGCAGATTTGCTGATGCCAAGAATCTTTTTTGATTACGATAAAAGCGCAGTTCGCAACGAATTTAAAGACCGACTTCTCCAAATATCCCGAAATCTACTCCGTGAACTCGAGAGAAGAGGAGATATGATTCTTCAAGTTGAAGGGCATGCAGATGAGAGGGGGAACGAGGAGTACAATTTGGTTCTCGGACATCAGCGAGCAAATTCTGTCAAAGATCTGCTGAAATCTTACGTTGCTGATCCAGCAACACTCCAAACGGTGAGTTTTGGTGAGGAGTTCCCTGCAGTACCCCAATCCAATGAACAAGCATGGAGTCAGAACCGTCGAGTTCAGTTTACCTTCCTACTTCGTCCATGATCTAAATGTCCCCACTGCTCCATTCGTTGCAGCAGTCAGGACCGCTAGCCATTAGCATCCTGCTGCTGCTGCTGATCTGTTCCGTTTCAGTTTGGACGATTCTTATCAGTAAAATTCTAGTTTGGAAAAAATACCGTTCTTCTAACACAGACGTTCTGCGTATTTTTGAAGAAGAGAACAATCTGGTTCAATTCATTGAACAAACTAAACAGTGTTCCGAAGGGCCTCTTCAAAGATTTGTTATCGATGCAAATCATGAAATTGATCAGGTAAAACCGCTGACTCAATCACAAATTGAGCACCGTTCAGAGTTGATTGATTTGTTAGACAGATCATTCGAAGCAATGATTGTTCATGAAGAACTTAAATTGCGCACAGGTCAATCAACACTGGCCACAATATCTGTTACGGCACCTTTTGTCGGTCTTTTAGGAACTGTTCTTGGAGTGATTGATACCTTCCAAGGAATTTCACAACTTCAATCTGTAGAATTGACGGTTGTGGGACCAGGAATCTCAGAAGCCTTGGTGGCAACTGGTGCTGGGCTCTTTGCTGCCATTCCGGCGGTAGTCGCCTATAATCTTTTCAACTCCTACATCCGTGATTCTGTAGAACAAATTGAGAGCCTGTCATTAAAGTTTCTTCAACGTCTGCATCTGCAATTCCTCCTGACAAATGAGAAGAAGAACTAGACGCTCCCAAAAAAGTCAGCAAATGCTGGCAGATATAAATGTCACACCCTTTGTTGATATCCTCCTCGTTGTTCTTATCGCCTTCATCATTTCTGCTCCGTTAATTACTCGGTCGCTACCAATTGAACTGCCTCAAGGTAATCTTCGTCAGGAAAATCCTGAAAATCAAACTGGCAATATGGTCGTTGGGGTGGATCAGAATGAGAAAATTTTCTTTCAGGAAAAAGACTATGATCTCGCAAGTCTTGAAGCATATTTAGAGAAGGAAAAGTCAATCCCTCGAAGCAGAGTGGTTTATCTACAGTTAGATAGGCGTGTTGAACACGGATATTTGATCAAGTTGATGTTGGTCTTCAAAAATGCGGGTTTTACAGAAGTTGGCCTGGCATTCAATGAAAAGGATCTTTGAAATCTTTAAAATTACTAATGGTGGCAGGGGAGGCATCCGGGGACCAACACGGTGCTGAACTGATTCGCTTTATTAGTTCAAGTGTTTCTAATCTCGAAATCTATGGAATTGGTGGTCAAAGGATGTTGGCTCAGGGTTTAAGACCCTATTACATGCTCGACTCCCTACAAGTCCATGGTCTTGTCGAGGTCTTACGTCACTTACCTCGGCTTTATCAAATATTATGGAATCTTGTTGATTCGATTCGAGAGGAAAAACCTGATGCGCTACTTTTGGTTGATTACCCAGGTTTTAATTTGAAACTGGCTAAGAAAGCCAAATCAATGGGTATTCCAGTCATGATGTACAATAGCCCTCAAGTATGGGCTTGGCGCAAAGGTCGACTTAAACAAATCATTCAATGCATTGACAAGCTGGTTGTGTTGTTTCCGTTTGAATTAGAACTTTATGAAAATACTCGTGTTGAAGCAAATTTCTGGGGACATCCACTTGTCAAAAAACATCATCTTGAAGAGACAGTGTTAAGGTTCAGGAAAACCATTCTTACTGCTCCGGAAAATAAGGTGGTAACTTTAGCTCCTGGCAGTCGTCCCAGTGAAATTCGCCAGCATTTACCAGTCATCTTAGAAGCTGTCAGGAGAGGTAAATTTCAGAATATTGACTTTGTCTTACCCTTAGCAGATAGCTTGGATTTTCAAGAAATTAGAGAGCAGTTGAAGGAACTACCGATCAAAATTCTGCACGGGAAATTTGAGGAGTGTATTGAGGCTTCAGATGCGGCAATCGTCGCTTCGGGTACAGCAAGTCTGCAAGCGGGTTTAGCCATTGTACCTTATGTTTTGATCTACAGAGTTTCTCCAATAAGTTTCTGGATTGCAAAGAAGCTAGCTCTTGTCCCCTTCCTTGGAATTTTAAATCTCTTGGCAAAAAAAGAGGTTGTCAAAGAGCTACTTCAAGATGATTTCACCCCTGAAAATCTCATTAACGAACTTAGAAACATTTTGGATGATGAAGTTGCAAACCAAAGAATTAGAAATGAAATGGGGAGAGTACGTGAAATGTTAGGAGATCCAGGGGCTTACCAGAGAGCTGCTGAGGATTATCTGCAATACATTGTTAAAATCTCAGGATTAGAGACTTCTTGAATATTTTTCAAAAAATTATTCAGCAACATGACTGAAAAATGAAAAGATTTCCTTGGCGATCTTTTCTCGAGTATTTTTTTCTTGCTCAAGGAACAGCACGAATTCCCACTCATCTTGATTGCCCGCATATCCCACCAAACTGTATACCCCCTTTAGTGAGCCAGTTTTAGACGTTAATCCCTGATACTTTGAAAGTAGATGCGGATGCATTCGAAGCAGTTCCAATACTTTCAGCATGTCCATCTCGCTCAACCTATTCTTTCTAGATATTCCAGATGCTTCCACCAGGCTGATCTTTTCTGGACTGATCCCCACTTTATTTTGCCACCAATCTTTCCAAGGTTTGATTGATCTTTCAAAGTCGATCGATGAATGATTTTTTTCAAGGGGTGCAGAGAGCAAAATCTGATTCGCAATAAAATTATTTGAATACTTGAGCATTTTTTCGAGAATTTCTTTCAGTGATTTGGAATTTTTGTACTGAAAGATCAATTTGTCATTCTCCTTTTTAAGCGAATTTTTGATTTCTCCCGTAAATTCCAGTTCATTTTCCTTCCAGATGGCTTGCATCAATTCACCTGAATATCTTTGTGCAAAAGCTGGATCTTCAGCTAGGTTAATCCGTTGTTTACCAGGTTTGAGTTGCTTTCCTAGGGAAATTGTAAGCGGAGTCAGCGGAGTTTGCTTTTCAGCTGAAATTAGGGTCCCATCCGTTTTCTTTTCAAGAGAAGCGGTGTTGAAATTGACCATTAAAGCTCCATTTAGAGCATCGTATGGATTACGTGACCTCTCAACTCCATCTGCTTGAAGAGGAAATGTAAATGCTGAGTTATCAAGCAGTAAATGTCTCATCTTTGATGCGATTTTGCCTTGGAGCTCTCTACCCAAAAGTTGAATTTCTTCAGAGACAAAAAATGGATCACCCAGCCCCTTGATTAACAAATCTTGATTGTCACGAAGATAAACCTCTGTCTGGAAATGATGATCCTCTCCCCAAACATCGAGAGCATATAGAGCCAGTGGAACTTTCAATGTCGAAGCCGGGATCCATTTTCTTTCGGGATCCGTCGTGTAGTGGAAACGAGTCTCACCTCTCTTGGCAACTAAGATAACTCCCTTTTGTATGTGCGGCTGAACTCTTTTTTTTAGAGTTGCCCAATCCGGCTCAACTGCGAA
>JACLAD010010657.1_pt1 | contig 57469 bp, 46 predicted proteins | sample 8027901 | NCBI WGS metagenome assembly JACLAD01 (sample SAMN15725071, study PRJNA655200) | protist metagenome | isolation source: fluorescence activated cell sorting (FACS) single amplified genomes of... | place: Spain: Blaines Bay Microbial Observatory, Mediterranean Sea | collected 2016-07-05 | reverse complement strand
ACCACAGTGCCTATAATCAGTAGTGTCGGGGCCTTGGCTTCAGCGTGACGAACAGTCTCTGGCAGGGTATTTAAATCACCAGTAAACACGCGTTGTCTATCGGAAGTGCCCTTCTCTACTAAGGCCGCCGGCGTATTTTCTGGCAGGCCATGGCTCACAAGTTGTTGGCAGATGGTCTCCATGCCGTTGAGGCCCATGTAGAAAACTAAGGTTTGATTGGGTTGGGCCAGATCCTGCCAGTTGAGATCCAATTTGCCGGATCGCAGATGACCGGCAATAAAGCGCACCGATTGAGCATGGTCGCGGTGGGTCAGTGGAATCCCCGCATAGCTGGCACAACCGGAGGCTGCGGTAATACCGGGGACCACTTGAAACGGGATATGGTGCTCGGCAAGGGTTTCCAACTCCTCTCCCCCACGACCAAAGATAAACGGGTCTCCGCCTTTAAGGCGAACCACCCGATGGCCTTCACGGGCATAATCGACTAATTTTTGATTGATATTGTCCTGAGTCACTGGATGATTACCGGCAGTCTTGCCGACAAAGATACGGGTTGCATCACGGCGGACTAAATTCAGCACCTCCTTTGAGACTAGGCGATCATAGAGCACGATATCCGCCTGTTGCATTAACCGCAGTGCTTTAAAGGTCAGTAAATCTGGATCTCCAGGTCCACCACCTACTAGATAGACCTCACCAGTTGCAAAGGGCATGCCGCTATCTAATTTATTGTTGAGCATTGTCTCTGCTGCATCTAGCTTGTCCGCGTAAGCCCGCTCGGCAACCGGCCCATTAAATACATCCTCCCAGAAGGCTTTGCGATCTGCTCCACTGCTATAGACTGCCTTGACCTTTTCGCGATATCGACCGGCAAGGGCTGCCAACTTGCCCAGCGCACCGGGGATAAGACTTTCCAGCTGAGTTCTTAACAGTCGCACCAGAACCGGCGCATCGCCGCCACTGGAAATAGCGATCTGTATAGGGGATCGATCGACAATAGAGGGAAAAATAACTGTGGAATATCCGGGGTCATCCACCACATTGACCTGCCTATGGGCGGCCAGTGCATCAGCTGATACCTGGCGATTGACTTCAGTATCATTGGTAGCGGCGATAATAAGAGCTGCATCAGCATAGTTTTCAATATAGCGCTGCTGATAGCTATCAGTTACTAGCTCAAAATGCTCACCAGCCGACTGTTTATTATCAGCTGCCATGGCCAGCAAATCATCGCAAAAATCCTTGGCAACTAGGGTTATTCGTGCACCGGCCTCAGCCACTAGCCGAACCTTGCGCAGTGCAATTTCGCCACCGCCAATAACAAGGACTCGCCGGCCTTTAAGGTTGTGAAAAAGGGGTAAAAAGTCCATCAGGCAATATATGTCTGCCCGCCCATCAATGGCTGCAATACTTCAGGGATAAGAATTGATCCATCGGCCTGCTGATAGTTTTCCATTACGGCGATCAGAGTGCGCCCTACCGCAAGTCCAGAACCATTTAGGGTGTGCAAAAACGCCGGTTTACCGGCAGTATTTTTAAATCTGGCTTTCATACGGCGCGCCTGAAAGTCGGTAAAGTTACTGCAGGAGGAGATCTCGCGGTAGGTTTTCTGCGACGGCAACCAAACTTCGATGTCATAGGTTTTGGCGGCAGAAAAGCCCAGATCACCGCCGCACAGAGCAACGGTTCTATAGGGTAACTCGAGCTTTTGCAAAATAGCCTCGGCCTGTGCGGTTAGGGTTTCATGAACCTCTTCCGACTGATCTGGGTGCACAAATTGCACCATTTCAACTTTTTCGAACTGGTGTTGGCGAATCATACCCCGGGTGTCACGCCCATAGCTGCCGGCCTCGCTGCGAAAACAGGGGCTATGGCAGACATATTTTACCGGTAGGCTTTTCAGTATTTCATTGCGGTGAATATTGGTCACCGGCACTTCGGCGGTGGGAATTAAATAAAAGTTGCGCTCGTCGTCGAGTTTAAACGAATCTTCCTCAAACTTGGGTAATTGACCAGTGCCGAACAGAGAATCGCGATTAACAATATAGGGCACATAGACCTCGCGATAGCCGTGTTCTTGGATATGGGTATTGAGCATAAACTGGGTCAGCGCACGGTGCAGCGTGGCCAGGCTACCGGCCATATGCGCAAAGCGAGAACCAGTGATTTTGGCTGCTCGATCGAAGTCTAGGCTATCAAGGGCTGCACCTAAATCCACATGGTCTTTGACCTCAAAATCAAAATCACGGGGCGTACCCCAGCGGCGTATCTCGACATTGTCGCTCTCATCTTTACCGGCCGGCACTGTGCTATCGGGAACATTGGGGATTTCATGAAGCAGCTGATCTAGTTGCAGTTGGATCTCGGCTAATTTCGCCTCAGCGGCAGCACAGTCATTTTTAAGCTTTTCGCCATGAGATTTAAGGTCCGCTATATCTTCACCTTTGGCCTTGGCCTCAGCAATCAGTGCACCCATAGATTTGGCGTAGGCATTGCGCTCACGCTGAGCGTTCTCAGCCTCTAGCTGCAGCGCTTTGCGCTCTGACTCAAGGGCCAGAAAACGCTGACAATCGAGTTTGTAGCCCTTTATTTGGAGGCGCTGAGCAATATTATCTAAGTCCGAACGCAATTGTTTCGGGTCGAGCATAGTAGGTTCCTTACAGTAATCGAGTTAGCCAGACAGCACCACTGACGGCAAGCAGACACAGAACTAGGGTGGCAACCACATAGATCAACGCCATTATTTGCTGGTCATTTTGCCACAGAACTAGGGCTTCGAGCGAGAATGTTGAGAAAGTTGTCAGAGCGCCTAAAAATCCTATTATTAACAGATTTCGTGCCTCCATAGGCAGCTGCCCTCGCTCAACGATAATCACATACAAGATACCTATAACCAGACTGCCGGCGACATTGACTCCTAGGGTAGCATAGGGAAATTGATTGAGGCTGTTGGGTATTAGATAACTTACCCCATAACGACAGACAGCGCCGAGAGCACCGCCGATTGCCACGGCCAGCCACTGCATTAGTCACTATCTCCATTGGCCTTATCTAGCGAGCGTAAATAGTTTAATTTTTCGGCTATTTTGCTCTCAAGACCGCGGTCGGTGGGCGCATAGTATTGTCTGCCCGCCATTTCGGGTGGAAAGTAATTTTCTCCTGCGGCATAGGCATCCTGTTCATTGTGGGCATATCGGTAACCAGTGCCATAATCCATGCTCTTCATGAGCTTAGTGGGGGCATTGCGCAAATGCAGCGGTACCTCAAAACTGGGTAGGGATTTGACATCCGCCATCGCCTGCTTAAACGCGGTGTACACTGCATTGCTTTTGGCGGCGATGGCCAAATAAACTATCCCTTGGGCGAGACCCAGCTCTCCTTCGGGACTGCCCAACCGTTCTTGGGCATGAAAGGCGTTGAGAGTAATTTCCAGAGCGCGAGGATCGGCATTGCCAATATCCTCACTGGCGATGCGCACCATGCGGCGGGCAATATATAGTGGGTCACAGCCGCCATCCAGCATCCGACACAGCCAGTACAATGCAGCATCTGGATCAGAGCCACGCACTGATTTGTGCAATGCCGAGATCTGATCGTAGAAATACTCACCGTTTTTATCAAAGCGACGATGGCTGGTAGTAAGTATCTGCTCAATGACTGATTGATCAATTCCAGAGGCCGATTGACTATCGCCAATTAAGTCAGAGGCTATTTCTAACAGATTGAGCGCACGCCTGGCATCGCCATCAGCGGCATTAGCTAACAAATCCAATGCCTCTGCATCAATCTCAACAGCCTGGTTAGAGGTGCTCGATAAATTGGGCAGTGCCCGATTGATTAGTGTCTTTATGGTTTCAGCCGTAAGATTTTTTAACACATACACCCGGCAGCGAGATAATAGCGCGTTATTAAGCTCAAAGGACGGGTTTTCAGTAGTGGCGCCAATAAAAATTAAGGTCCCGTCTTCCACATAGGGCAGAAATGCATCCTGTTGAGACTTGTTAAAGCGATGGACTTCATCGACAAAAAGAATCGTTTTTCGGTGGTGCATATCCCGCTGCTGTTGCGCTGCAGCTATTGCGGCGCGTATTTCTTTTACTCCGGATAGGACTGCTGAGATAGTCTCAATATGTGCATCACAGCGGTTGGCCACAATTTTTGCCAAGGTGGTTTTGCCAACCCCAGGGGGACCCCAGAGAATCATTGAATGGGGCAGCCCTCTGTCAATAGCTTCGCGTAGCGGCTTACCCTCCCCCAATATATGGGACTGTCCGTAAAACTCCTGCAAATCGCTGGGTCGTTGACGGGAGGCGAGTGGTTGGTAGCCCTGCTGGGTAAACAGATCAGTCGACATGGTTGATAATATCGACACCGTCAGGAATCTTAAAAGTGAACAGATTATCAGCTAGGGCTGGATTTACTTCCACATTGTTGAGTTCAATGCGGGTAATCTGGCCCAGTGAATCGATAAATTCTAGCGTCTGCGGCTGCTGGGCTGCGAAATCAAAACGCAGGGACTGATAGAGTGCCTGAGTATTTTTAGGCGTCAAAACGAACGAGTCGACTATCGAAATAGTTTGGTCATAGGCCACAGAAAAAGCGCTGTTAATAGCCTCAGAGTCACCTGAGAACAGTCCCACTGGCGTTGCCGTCAGATTGGTATCATAGGCTTGGATAATAACCTGCTCGAGATCGGGATCGAAAAGCCAGATTTGGACACCATCACTGATAATCTGTTGAGGCATAGGTCGATTGATAATCCAGCGAATCCGATTGGGTTCGGCAATAGACAATTCGCCACTGGATATCTGTAATACAGTCCCCTCAAAATCGGTGACCGTCTGGGTAAAAGCTGCGGTCATAGATTTAATCGGGCTTAGCAACTGGCTCAAATTGGGAGTTGTTGCGTTGTTTTCAGCCTGTACAGAAAATACACTAAATGGGGTTAAAACCAGCAATAATCTGGTGAGTAACGGGACTTTATAAGCCATTCAACTGCGTCCCCGCGAGGGTGCCAATACGTCTCTACTACCATTGCTATTCATGGGGCTGACTACGCCACTGGCTTCCATTTGTTCGATCAGACGAGCCGCGCGATTGTAGCCGACCCTGAGCTTTCTCTGTACTGAGGATATCGAAGCTTTGCGACTTTCAAGCACAAAGTCTACCGCCTCATCATAGAGAGGATCACTTTCATCATCCTTCTGACCATTCTCTTCAGAGCTAAATCCGGGCACCGGAACATTGGAAGTCGCGCTCTCGTCAGTGATTTCACTGAGGTAGGCGGGCTCGCCGCGGCGCTTCCAGTCTGCCACCACTTGATGCACCTCATGATCATCAACAAAGGCGCCATGAACTCGCTCTGGGACACTAGTTCCCGGCGGCAGGTACAACATATCACCATGACCCAATAACTGCTCTGCCCCACCCTGGTCAAGAATGGTTCTCGAGTCGACTTTGGAGGAAACTTGAAAACCTATGCGAGATGGTACGTTGGCTTTGATTAAACCGGTAATTACATCAACAGAGGGGCGCTGGGTAGCCAGTATCAGATGAATGCCAGCGGCTCGCGCTTTTTGCGCTATTCTGGCGATTAATTGCTCAACTTTTTTACCGACAATCATCATCATATCGGCAAATTCATCAACCACCACGACTATATAAGGCAATTTTTCCAACAGCGGGGCCTCTGGTGGCTCCTGAGTTTCGTCCCAGCCCATATCGTCGGGATTAAATACCCAGAGTGGGTCAGCAATTGGATTGCCACTCTTTTCAGCATCCTCAATTTTACGGTTATATCCAGCAATATTGCGCACGCCCATAGCCGCCATCAGCTTGTAGCGGCGTTCCATTTCACCCACGCACCATCGCAGACCGCTAGAGGCGTCTTTCATATCGGTGATAACTGGCGTCAACAGATGAGGGATATCATCATAGACAGACAACTCCAGCATCTTGGGATCGATAAGAATTAACTTGACCTGTTCCGGCGAGGCTTTGAATAGGATGCTGAGCAGCATAGCGTTAATGCCCACAGACTTACCAGAACCGGTGGTGCCTGCCACCAGTAGGTGAGGCATTTTGGCAAGATCAGCCACCACTGGTACACCCGCGATATCATTGCCCAAAGCTAAAGACAACGGGGAGTTAGAGCGATCATAGGCATCGGAGGACAGCACCTCTCGCAACCGCACCATCTGTCTATTCTCATTAGGTATTTCAATACCGACAACCGATTTCCCAGGGATGACTTCAACCACACGAACGCTGATCACTGCCATGGATCTGGCCAAATCTTTGGCAAGGCCACTGATCCGACTGACCTTGACGCCTGCCGCCGGCTGTATTTCAAATCTGGTGACCACTGGACCAGGTAGCACTTCTACCACATTGGCTGTGATGCCAAAATCCTGAAGTTTGACTTCCAGAAGTCGTGATAAGTGTTCTAGGGATTCGGTCGAATAACCTTTGTCAGCTGATTGATCGCTCTTATCCAGTAAATTGAGCGGCGGTAAGATCCCGACAACTTTTTCATCGATAAATAGTGGCTGTTGCTTCTCTCGCTCTGCGCGAGAACTGGGCTTTGGTTTAGCTTCTGGCTGATTGATAGTCGGCGGGGTTTGCTGTTTTCGCTGCTGCTTGACCGATGCGACCTTGTCTGACCTCTGAGAAATAGCCTGCTTGGCGATTGCTCGCTCCTGTCTTTGGTGAAGCAAATAGGCCAATCGAGAAGCTGAGCGCTGGTAAAGTGCAAGAGTCGTAGCGCCGAGGCGATCAATAACCGCTATCCATGAAATATCGGTAAATACAGTAAGACCAAATAGAAACAGCGCCAGCAGGATCATTGTGCTTCCAGTGAAGCTAAATACCGCCATCACTGACTCGCTAATTTTAATCCCCAGTATTCCCCCAGGCCCAAAGGGATAGTCCATAGCATGCTGCTCAAATTGTATAGTGGCTAGAGAGGTTGCCGCCACCATGACTAGAACAAAACCCAATAAACGCAAGCTGAAAATCACTACATCAAAGGGCTCCGGTTCACTAATAAAGCGGGTTTTGAGTATTTGCAGCGCTCTAATTGCCAGGAGCACGGGAAATAAGTAAGCCATTGCACCAAACAGGGCATAGAGAATATCAGCAACCCATGCGCCCGCAGGCCCGATTGCATTTTTAACATCAGAGGATCCACCGGTCTGAGACCAGCCAGGGTCTTCGGGTGAGAAGCTGATAAGTGCTACCAGTATTATCGTACACAGGGCGATGCAACCAATTAGTGCCCCTTCAGCAATAACACGAGAGGCTCTGGTATTTGTACTTGATGAATGATTTTCTTTGGGTTTCGATGACTGTTTTTTTTTGCTGTTCAATGGTCTGTGCTCTATAGTCCCCCTAAGTGGCCAATTGTAGCTTAATTTTAGTTAAACACCATGGGCTTAAGCATGATATCGGCAAGCTATTTAGAGAATTTAAAAAACCAATTGGTGACTTAGCTGATAATCATTATTATAACTCCAACGATCAATAGTGCTGTGTCTTGATATAGCAAAGTTACAGTTTTTTAATTTAGAGAGAATTCCATGTCTGAAAAACAACATCATCCATTAATCATTCTGGGTTCAGGGCCAGCGGGTTGGACTGCTGCAGTCTATGCCGCCAGAGCCAATTTAAACCCCGTAGTTATCACCGGCATCCAACAGGGCGGGCAACTGACCACTACCACCGATGTCGATAATTGGCCAGGCGATGATCAGGGTGTTCAGGGACCGGAACTAATGGTGCGTATGCAAAAACACGCGGAGCGATTTGATACTCAGACGATCTTTGATCATATAGAGTCAGTAGATCTATCTCAGCGCCCGTTTGTACTAAATGGTACCAATACCTTTACCTGTGATGCATTGATTATCGCCACTGGCGCCTCAGCGCAATATCTGGGCCTCCCCTCTGAACAGGCCTTTATGGGTAAAGGCGTCTCTGCTTGTGCTACCTGTGATGGATTTTTTTATCGAAATAAAAAGGTTGCGGTTATCGGCGGCGGCAATACAGCGGTTGAAGAGGCATTGTATCTATCCAATATCTGTTCAGAGGTAGTGCTTGTGCATCGCCGAGATACGCTGCGGGCAGAGAAAATGCTTCAGGATAAGCTATTTGAAAAAGAACGTGAGGGTAATATTACCATCGAGTGGAACCATAATCTTGCGGAAGTAGTCGGCGATGATACCGGCGTGACTGGCATGCAGATAGCCCACTCTGAAACTGGAGAGACAAAATTAATTGATCTGGCCGGGGTGTTTATCGCTATAGGTCACAAGCCCAATACGGATATTTTTGCTGGTCATCTAGCTATGCACAACGGCTACCTAAAAGTTGCTGGGGGTCTCGACGGCAATGCCACTGAAACCAGTATCAAAGGGGTATTCGCGGCTGGCGATGTGGCCGATCATGTATATCGTCAAGCGGTCACATCAGCCGGCAGTGGCTGCATGGCAGCTCTGGATGCTGAGCGCTTTCTCGAAAATTAATTATTAATAACAATAGGGTCGGTTGTGATTTCAGAACTCCATCGAAATCATACCAATCACAACCGACTAGCCAGCAAGTTTGATACTACTAGACAGTAAAAATCCCCAATTTCCCGATCCCAATACCGCGGAATTAGAACCCGATGGACTACTAGCTATCGGCGGCAACTTAGCGGCCTCTACCCTGCTATCCGCCTACCGCCGCGGTATCTTTCCCTGGTACTCTGAGGGTGATCCCCTACTCTGGTGGTCACCTAGTATTCGCTGCGTACTGGATCCTCATAATATCCACATATCAAAAAGCTTAAATAAACTACTTCGTCAGCAGCGATATAGGATTTCCATTGATAGCGCATTTTCTAAGGTAATAAAAAATTGCGCCCTAGGGCGTGGCAATCAGGGGACCTGGATAACCAATGACATGATTTTGGCCTATACAGATCTTCACCGACAGGGTTATGCGCACTCCATCGAAGTCTGGCAGGAGGAGGATCTAATTGGCGGTATCTACGGATTGGCGATTGGCGGTATTTTCTGTGGTGAATCTATGTTTAGTCGCACCGCCAATGGATCGAAGATTGCTATGGTCCATTTGTGTCGACATCTTATAAAGCGGGGTTTTAGTCTTTTGGATTGTCAAATTGTCAGTGATCATTTATTAAGCATGGGCGCTAAATCAATGAATAGATTGGATTTTTTAACTTTAATTTCAAGTCAAAATAACAGAGAAATTGACTGGCTATAGGACCCTATTAAATGAACTAAACCGGCCGGCCTGGATCACTAGGCCCCAAAGACTGCGTGCCCTGCCATATTTTTCAACACTGTTCTAAGGCAGTGAATCTATGGAAGTACCTATAGCGTCAAAGGCTTGGCACAATTGGTTTTGCTATATGCTTCAAATTAGGGCAAACTGCGCCCTTTTTAAAATAGACTGCACTTAATTTATGGCGAAAGAAGAACATATCGAATTCGATGGCGAGGTTATCGATACCCTTCCCAATACAACTTTCCGAGTCAAATTGGAAAACGGACACACAATCATTGCTCATATTTCGGGCAAGATGCGCAAGCACTACATTCGTATTTTGACTGGTGACAAAGTCAAAGTTGAAATGACGCCCTATGATCTCACCAAAGGCCGCATCACATTCCGCGAGCGCTAAACCACTGTTATTTAAAATAACGGTTTTGAGATAGCGGTATGGGGATAGCGGCTACGCTCGGCAGCGTCAGACCTTAGATAAGACCTCAGTTTCAACCGATAGCACAAGCGCATTATTCACTTCAGAGACGGTTACAGTGCCGCCGCTCTCAGAGAGCTGGCCGAACAAAACTTCTTCAGCCAGTGGCTTCTTAATTTTTTCCTGTATTAACCTGCTCATTGGTCTAGCACCCATTTTTGGGTCATAGCCATTTTCAGCTAACCAGTTTCGAGCACCCTCTGTGACCTGCAAAAAGATATTCTTTTCATCTAGCTGTGCCTGTAATTGAACCAGAAACTTATCGATAATGGTTTTGACAACCTGTATATCTAAATTGCCAAACTGGACAATACTATCTAAGCGATTGCGGAATTCTGGTGTGAACATCCGCTTTATAGCTTCCATACCATCGGAGTGATGATCTTGCTGAGTAAACCCGATGGAGGCTCTGCTCATCATCTCAGCACCTGCATTGGTGGTCATCACCAGAATAATATTGCGGAAATCAGCGCGGCGACCATTGTTATCAGTTAGGGTCCCATGGTCCATTATTTGGAGCAGCAGATTGAAAACCTCGGGGTGAGCCTTTTCAATCTCATCCAAAAGCACCACTGCATGGGGCTGCTTAGTTACCGCTTCGGTAAGCAATCCTCCCTGATCAAAGCCAACATAGCCTGGTGGTGCGCCGATTAACCGCGAAACCGTATGACGCTCCATATACTCAGACATATCGAATCGAATCAGCGGTATTGACAACAAGTTGGATAATTGGCGGCTCAATTCAGTTTTGCCCACTCCAGTAGGGCCAGCAAATAGGAAGCTGCCGATGGGCTTCTCGCCTTCTCGCAGACCAGCACGAGCGAGTTTAATAGCTGTTACAAGGACATCCACAGCACTGTTCTGACCAAAAACCACCATTTTGAGCTTGTCCGCGAGTCCTTTGAGCTGACTTTTATCAGAACTGGAGACACTTTTTGATGGAATACGCGCTATCTTTGAAACCACCGTCTCTATTTCACCTACACCCACAGTTTTCTTTCTGCGGCTTTTGGGCAGTAATCGCTGAAGAGCACCGGCTTCATCGACAACATCGATAGCCTTGTCGGGCATAAATCGGTCATTGATATATTTGCTGGCAAGTTCTGCAGCGGCTCGCAGCGCTGGGTTGGTATATCTCAAACTGTGGTGATCTTCATACTTGGATTTTAGGCCTTTGAGAATTTCATAGGTCTCCTCAACCGAGGGCTCAGGTATATCAATTTTTTGGAAACGACGGGATAGAGCGTGATCTCGATCAAAAATTCCGCGGTATTCCTGAAAAGTCGTGGAGCCAATACATTTTAGCTTACCTGATGATAGCAATGGCTTGAGTAGATTAGAGGTATCCATCACACTGCCAGAAGTTGCTCCAGCACCAACAATGGTGTGGATTTCATCAATAAACAAAATGGCATTTTCTATACTGGATAGTTCTTTGATAAGCCCTTTGAGGCGCTTTTCAAAATCACCTCGATACTTGGTCCCAGCAAGTAGAGAGCCCATATCCAGTGCATATATAGTACTGGAAGATATGGCATCGGGCGCTTTTCCATCAACAATCAATTTGGCCAGTCCTTCGACAATGGCGGTTTTCCCAACCCCGGACTCCCCTACCAATAAGGGGTTATTTTTACGTCGACGTATCAATATTTGACTGACGCGCTCGATCTCTCCTCCGCGACCGACAAGTGTATCTATGTTACCCACCGAGGCCTGCTCATTCAGATTAGTGGTCAGCTGATCAAGTAGGCTCTTAGCATCTTGGTCATCGGTTATCGGGCTCGAGGTACCATCGCTATCAGCCGACTCATCTGTAACTTTAGCAACACCATGGGCGATATAATTTACCACATCGATCCTAGCGACATTCTGCAGTCGCAAGAAATATACCGCCTGACTCTCTTGCTCACTAAAGATCGCCACTATGAGATTAGCGCCTACGACTTCACCCTTATTAGTTGAGCTGACCTGAAATACAGCGCGCTGCAGAACCCGCTGAAATCCATGGGTTGGCTGCGTCTCTTGGTCGCTGTAGTCATCGGGAATAGTGGTAATGGTTGAATCGATGAATTCAACCAGATCATGGCGTAGTATACCCAGGTCAACACCACAGGCCTTGAGCACTTCTGTCGCAGAGGCATCGTCCAACAATGCCAACAACATATGTTCGATAGTCATAAATTCATGACGCTTGTCTCGGGCACTTTTAAACGCCAGATTGAGTGTGACTTCAAGTTCTCTACTTAACATAGTTAGAATTCACCGTTATAACAGGGCTCTGACTGACAGCGCAGAGGATGCTGATGTTCTTGGGAGTGCTGATTTACTTGGGAGACTTTGGTTGTCGCCACATCCTCTGTGTAAACACCACAAACACCCTTTCCTTCGGTATGCACCTTAAGCATGATTTGCGTGGCATCCTCTCGGGAGTGAAAGAAGAATTTCTCGATCAGCTCAACCACAAATTCCATTGGCGTAAAATCATCGTTTAAAAGAACCACTTGATACATGCGCGGCCTCTCAAGTTTGGGTTTAGCTTCCCGAACCGTGGCCGTTTCATCAAACTGCCCATCTGTAACCTGTCTGTGGTCAACCATTTACAAAATCCAAATTACCTACCACTAAATACTTATCTTACAACAGATTTGGATTATCCGTTTGAAATTTAGATCACAATAAATTGACCTTATATATGCGTGAATTAAAAAATAATGACTATAATAATCATTGTAGTATATTTAAGTACTGCTTAATTAACTCAAGTCATGGATGAAGGCTACAAGCAATGGAAGACAAAGAGACAGCTAAAGAACAGGGAACGATTAAATGGTTCAGTAATACCAAAGGTTTTGGATTTATTGTAAGGGAAACTGATCAGAAAGATATATTTGTGCACTATAGCACCATTTTGATAGATGGTTACAGGACACTAAAGGCTGGACAACAGGTGATTTTTAATAGCAGAGATGGCGATAAGGGATTACACGCTTTTAATGTGATTCCAGTTCATGATACCGATTAGCGGTTCACATAGCATGCATTGCTAAGTAGATGCTATATTCAAATTAACCACCTAGTATGATGGGAGTTGCTCGACTTGATAGTCGGGCAGATCTCGGTTACATATTAGCGATTATTGCGTCACCAAAGGCTGAGCACGATTTAAGCTCGGCATCCTCCATGAGTCGCTCAAAGTCGTAGGTTACCTGCTTGCTGGATATAGCGCCCTCGATACCAGAAACCACCAGATCGGCGGCTTCGAACCAACCTAAGTGACGCAACATCATCTCCGCAGATAGAATCAACGAACCGGGGTTAACTTTATCTTGACCGGCATATTTTGGCGCGGTGCCATGGGTGGCCTCAAAAATTGCCACATCATCAGACAAATTTGCACCTGGTGCGATACCAATGCCACCTACTTGCGCTGCGAGGGCATCGGAGATGTAATCCCCATTCAGATTGAGGGTCGCAATAACGCTGTATTCATCTGGGCGCAGGATAATCTGTTGCAGCATCGCATCGGCAATTACATCTTTGATAATAATCTTTTCACCAGTATTGGGGTTAATCAGGCTATGCCATGGACCACCATCCAGAGGTTCGGCTCCAAATTCATCTCTAGCAACCTCATAGCCCCAATCGCAAAAGGCACCCTCTGTGAATTTCATAATGTTACCCTTGTGCACCAGAGTAACTGAGGGTTTATTTTGATCAATTGCATATTGAATAGCTTTGGCCACAAGTCGCTTAGTGCCCTGAGCTGAAACAGGCTTGATACCAATACCACAATCTTGATCAAATCGGATTTTGGTAACGCCCATCTCCTGCTTGAGAAAGTCGATAAGTTTTCCAGCCTCGTCAGTACCAGCACGCCATTCAATACCTGCATAGATATCTTCAGAGTTTTCTCGAAAAATGCACATATCAACTTTATTGGGTTCTTTAACCGGAGAGGGAACGCCGTTAAACCAGCGCACTGGTCGCTGACAAACAAATAGATCCAGCTCTTGTCGCAATGCCACATTGAGAGATCTAAAGCCGCCGCCTACAGGGGTAGTTAATGGCCCTTTAATTGAAACAGCGTAATCTTTGACAGCGTCCAAGGTTTCGCCGGGAAACCAATCACCCTCATAGAGCTCAGCTGCTTTTTCACCACAGTAGACTTCCATCCAGGAGATTTTTTTCACCCCTGAATATGCCTTCTTAATGGCGGCATCGATGACTTTAATCATTACCGGAGTGATATCATAGCCAATGCCGTCACCTTCAATGTAAGGGATAATCGGATTGTCTGGTACATTTAGTGTAAGATCAGAGTTGACTGTGATTTTTTCACCTGTTTCAGGTATCTGTATATGCTGGTATCCCATTTGTTGACTCCATGGCGAGAAATATTGGTAATTAAATTTTTGTAAAAAATCTACCTAATATGCGAATTTTAACACGACTATCCCAATTTTTTGTAACTTTGTTTCAAATTTTTAAGATAACTGTGGGCGCATAAGTGGTCAAATTAATGGTATTTAACAAGCCTTATCAGGTTTTAAGTCAATTTACTGATAGTCACGAACGAATGGCCCTCAAAAATTTTATTTCCATTGCAGGAATCTATCCGGCTGGACGGTTAGATTATGATTCCGAAGGGTTGCTGTTGTTAACCGATAACGGCAAATTACAATCCCTAATTAGCCATCCAAAACATAAAGTCAGTAAAAAATATTGGGTACAGGTCGAGAGTACGGCACAAAAGACTCACTGCAGGCAGCTGTGTTCAGGAGTGCAATTAAACGATGGGATGGCCAAGGCGCTCTCCTGCAAGCTGATAAACCCTCCAATGGTATGGCCTAGAATTCCCCCTATTCGCGTGCGCAAAACCGTGCCTGATAGCTGGATTGAACTTGAGCTTCAAGAAGGCCGAAATCGGCAGGTTAGAAGAATGACAGCAGCGGTTGGTCTGCCCACCCTGCGGCTAATTAGAGCTCAAATTGGTAATTTTTCCCTGCAGCAATTGAAGCCAGGTGAGCATATGACTATCACCGCGCGGTCGGTTAACGCCATGCTGAGCAAGATAAAACCAGGGTAATACACTGATGTCCGCCAACATTCATTTGACTGTAGCCACCGTAGTGAAGAAGAACAATCATTTACTAATGGTGCGAGAGACTATTGATGGTAACTCAGTATTTAATCAACCTGCAGGACATGTTGAGCCAGGAGAAAATATCATCGATGCGGCAATTCGGGAGACTCTCGAAGAAACCAGATGGCATGTAAAATTGACCAGTTTCCTTGGGGTCTATACGTATAAGCCAAACTTAAAAGATGCAACCTATTACCGTCTATGCTTTGTGGCAGAACCCCTTGAATTAGATAATGGGTCAATTCTCGATCCCGATATCGATGAGGTTCTGTGGATGACGGTCGAACAAATTCGCGACTGCGAGCATGAATTGCGCAGCCCCCTAGTGATAAAATGTATCGATGACTTTCTCAGCGGTGAATCTTATCCCCTAGATCTATTTCGCAATAAATTGGATTGAGAAAGTCTTGTAGGGATTTTGACCCAAAAGATAGAGCGAAAATAAATTAATGGCAAACTCAACAAAAGTAATTGTAGGCATGTCCGGCGGAGTCGACTCCTCGGTTGCCGCATTACTGTTATTGCAACAGGGCTTTGATGTGGAAGGCCTATTTATGAAAAACTGGGATGAGGATGATGGTTCAGAGTACTGTACTGCCAAACAGGACTTAGCCGACGCTCAACAGGTGTGCGATAAGTTAGGAATCAAGCTGCATACTGCCAATTTTGCCGCCGATTACTGGGATAATGTATTCGAGCACTTTCTCAAAGAATATCAGGCCGGACGCACGCCCAACCCCGATATACTATGCAATCGTGAGATTAAATTTAAAGTTTTTCTCGAGTATGCTCAGATGCTAGATGCGGATTATATTGCCACCGGTCACTATGTCCGACGAGGCGATTACCGCCAACAAACCGCTCTTTTTAAAGGCCTAGATGGCAACAAGGATCAAAGTTATTTCCTCCATGCAGTTGAACAGCAGGCATTTGCGAGTTCACTATTTCCTCTTGGTGAATTGGAAAAACCGGCAGTTAGAGAGTTGGCTGACAATGCTGGCTTTACCACTTCCAAAAAGAAGGACAGCACAGGTATCTGTTTTATTGGTGAGCGTCGCTTCAGCGACTTCTTGAAACAGTATATACCGGCTCAACCCGGCTTGATAAAGACTCCAGAGGGTGAGACGGTAGGTGAACACCAAGGCCTGATGTTTTACACCCTAGGCCAGCGCCAGGGTCTAGGGATAGGTGGGGTCAAAAATGCCAGTGAACAGCCCTGGTATAGTTTGGATAAGGATCTGAAAAATAATATATTAATTGTTGGCCAGGGTCAGGATCATCCCCTACTCTATACAAATCGTCTCTCAGCTTCGACCATCAGCTGGATCAATGGTATTCCTGAGTCCGGAGCAAGCTTTACCTGTTGGGCCAAAACTCGCTACCGACAACCGGATCAGCATTGCTCGGTGACGGTTATGGAAAACGATCGAGCGCAAGTAAACTTTACCGATCCCCAACGTGCGGTAACACCTGGACAGTCGGTGGTATTTTATCAAGATGATCACTGCCTCGGTGGAGGCGTAATTGAACGGGCCTGGAATAATACACTTTAAAGCCCAGTACCCACTGCAGCTGCGACTAGAATTGTAACAAGGCGATTAACTGGAGAATAATGACTGTGTTTTCAAAACCAACCCATGATCAAGCCCTGGCTCTAGCGGCGATTTTTCAGTCCTGCGAGCTTGTCTATCAGCTGGCGCACAGTGGTCATGCCGAAAACAGCCGGATGGAATTCTCCATGTCGACTCTATTAAATCAAGAACCCTCCTCCCTGACCGATCTCTACGGTTCAACCGAGAACTTGAGAGCCGGCGCAACCCTAATGGAGACTTTTTTTGCCAGCCCTAAACAACAGAATGGCAGTTCCGATAGCAGACAAGTGATCAACTATGTGATGTCCACCATCCATCTGGCCAGTAAGTTGGGCAAAAAAACCGCGACAATGCAAACTATTAGTCAAGGAATTGAACGCGCCAATAACCAGGCAGCACATTTTTCTAATACTCATGAAAATGTCTATAGCAGCATAGCCGACCTCTATCAGAACACTATCAGCAAGATGCGCCTTAGAATCCAAGTATCTGGCTCAGGGGTCTACCTGCAACAAGCTGCTATAGCTGCGCGTATCCGATGCATGCTATTTGCCGCGATCAGAAATGCCTTTCTATGGCGTCAGCTGGGTGGAAAGCGCCGTCATCTTCTTCTGCAGCGGGAGAGTATTGTGGAAAAGCTCAATTCCGCCCATATCTCCAGACATTAGGCTCACCAAATATCTCTTACAACTTAGCTAACAACCAAACTGGTTGCCTAATAACGCTCAAGCATTGACAGAATAACCTGTATTGCCTAGATAGCTTAATCAAGCATAGCTAATCACTCATACCATTAATTGCATAGTCAGGAAATCGTAGGTAAAGCCGAGAAAAAGGCTACAAATCTGCTATTTTTAATCTAACGTAACAGTTGTAAAACTACCTACAATATAGCCAAAAGTACCGTCGTTTTGTATCGGTCTATATGGAAAGATGCTACTAATCACGATACTCATGTTTATGAACGCTGGAATGACAAAATCAACTAGAAACAAGGAAAAACCGTAGTCTACTTAGTATGTAAAGCAACTTGAAAGGCTGGCCAAAGGGAATACTCCTACCAGAGCCATTGGTCTGAAAATAGGACATACCCCTTCCGCCGTACAGTCAAAGGCAAGTCAACAAGGTATTTCATTCAAGCCTACCTATCAATTTTCTTTTTCATACTAATGAATAAATTTGTAAACGCATTCCTTTAGGCATAGGAAGGCCATTAATGATAGCGCTAAGTTTAAAAATTATGAGTGCCACATGGACGCTGAAAAGTATAGAGTAGCCATAGAAACGCATAAATTCTATGACACAATATCAAACTATATTGTTGGTGGTCAGATTGCGATTACAGGAGCTTCTTTTTTTATTTACGAGAAGATAAAAGGAACCGTTGTTGACTATCTAATTTTCATGCTAACTGGAATTTGTGTGCTCATCATACTCTTAATTTATCGGCATTGTGCTAGATATGCAAATGTAGCCAGAAATGTTGCAGCAGATTTAGAAGAAGACAAAATCACTCATGGGGTATCGGTAGCGTATAAGACAGGCTCACATGAAGCAAACAAAAAATGGAATCGAGGAATATATGGACAAATCCATTTTTTGACCATAACAATTATCTCTGGATTAATCGCAGCCGCAATACTTGTCGCATTTAACAAGTACAATAAACTAGAAGAATATCCTTTGCTTGATCCAGCTAATGAGCATCACATAAAAGGCGCAACACTAAGCCACTGCCGGTGTTCTTGGTGTTTTAGCCAATACACTTTGGCCACTGATCAAATATCCCTAGCTTTTGTTGGTGGGACAGGTTCTCGCCTGTGCATTAATGGGCATTGCATTGCTTGGAGCCTCTACTGGAGCAATAGTGGTGTTAGTTGCAGGTATCCAAGTATTGTTGACTGTGCCATTGGTTTCCAATGGATTGGCACTCATAACAAGCATTTACGGCCTGTATCTTGAAAAAAGGCCCAAGATGGTTTGCAAGTGAAGTTGTCGCACCAACAACTTAAAATCGCGTTATAATTGGCCCCTAAATCCTATATCAAAAGCGAACTTCTCTATGGATAACTGGCCACTTTCCTCACTGACCGCTGTCTCCCCTATCGATGGTCGCTACGGCGCAAAAACCCAGTCATTGCGGGATATTTTTAGTGAATACGGGTTAATCCGCTCTCGGGTGTTAGTTGAGGTGCGCTGGCTTCAATATCTCAGTCAGCATCCAGATATCCCGGAAATTGCCCCTTTTTCGGACGCGGCAAATGGTAAACTGGATGAGCTAGTTGATAATTTTTCTCCACAGCAAGCGGAACTGGTCAAGGAAATTGAGCGGACCACCAATCACGATGTTAAGGCGGTGGAGTACTTTATTAAACAGCAGATTGCCGGTCATACTGAACTTGAAAAGGTCTCTGAATTTATTCACTTTGCCTGTACTTCCGAGGATATCAACAACCTTTCCCATGCCCTGATGCTCAAGGCAGGCAGAGATACGGTGGTGATGCCTGCACTCTCCAGCTTAGCAGTAAAGCTTACTGAAATGGCAACAGCCTTTGCCGATGTGCCGATGTTATCTCGCACCCATGGACAAACTGCCTCCCCGACCACAGTTGGCAAGGAATTTGCCAATGTAGCCTACCGTCTAAACCGTCAGCTGCAACAGATCGCTGAGATCCCCCTGTTAGGAAAAATAAATGGCGCTGTCGGCAATTACAATGCCCATCTAGCGGCCTACCCGTCGGTCGATTGGGCGGCTGGGGCGAAGCAATTTGTTGAGAGCTTGGGCCTAGAGCACAATCCCTACACCACCCAGATTGAACCCCATGATTATATGGCCGAGCTATTTGATGCGCTGGCGCGATCAAATACCCTACTGATAGACTTTGCGCGGGATATCTGGGGCTATATCTCTCTCGGTTATTTTAAACAAAAAACTGTAGCCGGTGAAGTTGGATCCTCTACTATGCCCCACAAGGTCAATCCCATCGATTTTGAAAATGCCGAGGGCAATATGGGTCTGGCCAATGCAGTATTCGGTCACTTGAGTGCCAAATTGCCAATTTCAAGATGGCAGCGGGATCTCACTGACTCCACAGTACTGCGCAACATGGGGGTTGGCATTGGCTACAACTGTATTGCCTACGCTTCTCTTGAAAAAAGCATGGGCAAGCTGGAACTCAACCGAGAGCGATTAGCTGAGGATCTGGATGCTAGCTGGGAAGTTCTGGCTGAACCTGTTCAAACGGTGATGCGGCGCTATGGCGTCCCTGAGCCCTATGAAAAATTAAAGGCGCTGACTCGCGGCAATACGATCAATCAGGCCACGATGTTGAAATTTGTGGATGGTCTAGAAATCCCAGAACAGGCAAAGAGCGAATTGGCCGCTATGCTGCCCAGCACCTACACCGGGAACGCGGCGCAACAGGCGGAGGATCTCGATAAATAACGCCGATACCAATGCTATGAGTCAGTATGCAGTTCTGGGAGACATCACCGCTGAACAATTTCTGCAGGAATACTGGCAGAAAAAGCCGCTGTTAATCCGAAATGCGGTTGAAAACTTTATTCCCGCCATAGGGCCCGATGAACTGGCCGGTCTCTCTTTGGAAGAAGCGGTAGAGTCGCGATTGGTTATTGGGGACGACTGGTGTGTTGAGCACGGACCCTTTGATGAGTGTCGGTTTGCACGCCTAGGGAACCACAACTGGACACTGTTGGTTCAAAACGTCGACCTTTGGGTGCCTGAGGTGGCCGCCCTTCTCGACCATTTTTCCTTCCTGCCGCGCTGGCGAATTGACGATATTATGGTCAGCTTTGCCGCCGATGGTGGCAGCGTCGGCCCACATTTTGATAACTATGATGTGTTTCTATTACAGGGAGAGGGACAGCGCCAGTGGTCGGTAGGCGACCCTTGCGATAAGGACAGTCCACTGATAACCCACGCGGATCTTAGAATTCTCGCCAATCCAGAGTTTAATCTTCAGTGGACACTCAATCCCGGTGATATACTCTATCTGCCTCCTAGGTACAGCCATCATGGTGTAGCTCTAGGTCCCTGTACTACATTCTCAATAGGCTTTCGCGCGCCTTCTATTGCCGAGCTTTTAGATGATTTAACCACCGAGCTTATCAGCCAACATAATTTGCTCGATCACCTTAAAGACCCACCGCTAACCCCGGAAATGGCTTCTCAGCCAATATCACCTGCGTATCTAGATCAGATTCGAGCGCTAATTAACCACAGCTTGAGTGATGATCAATTACTGATGAACTGGTTTGCCCAGTTTATGACAACATCAAAGCATCCGGATTTGATTGAGCATACTGCGGAGATGCGTTCAGCTACGATTAAAAATGCCCAGACAAGCAAGCTAACACGCTTTGTTAACGGTGAAGTTGAAGAGAATTAAATCATCCATACCGTCGGAGATGAAAGCAAGGCTTTAATGTCAATAAGCGGCCGCTGCACCACCATGACGACGGGGATCTGATGCCCCTTGAAGACGCCCACCATCCCAACTGATACTTTGGGTTGCGCCCAGTACTCTGGGTTTATCTTGCAGGTTGTGACCCATGGATTCCAGCAGTTTTAAGCTATCTGAAGAAATACCGGTTTCATAAAATAGTCTATCTGGGAGCCATTGATGGTGGATTCTTGGCGCCGCTGTTGCTTCGGCAACACCCATTTTATAGTCCACCATATTGATTATCATCTGCAGCACAATAGTGATAATGGTACTGCCGCCGGGGCTACCAGTGGCCAAAATTGGCATTCCTTCAGAGTCAAAGACAATGGTAGGGGTCATGGATGACAGCGGCCTTTTAAATCCTTCAATGGCATTTGCGGCTCCACCTATCAAGCCATAAGCATTGGGCACGCCAGGTTTTGACGCGAAATCATCCATTTCATTGTTCAACAGAAACCCTGCACCTTCAACGGCTATACCACTACCATAGGAAAGGTTGAGCGTATAGGTATTGCTTACGATATTACCTTCACTATCCCAAACTGAAAAATGCGTGGTTTCGGAGCTTTCCACTGGCAAATTGGCATCCAAAATATGCAGGCTGGGCAAGATAGCTGCTGAACTGCGGGCATTTTGGCTGTCGATTATGGCACTTAGCTTTGACGCATACTGCTTACTAATTAATTCTATGGTTGGCACTGGAACAAAATCAGGGTCACCCAGGTATAGGCTGCGATCGGCGTAGGCCTGTCGCATCACCTCAATCATTAGATGTAAATGCGCTGCGCTATTATGGGGAAACTTGGATAATTCCCAGTTTTCGAGCATATTTAACATCTGTAACAGGTGTACACCCCCTGAAGAAGGTGGTGGCATGGCACAAAGACTGATAGATCTATATTTGCCACAGACCGGTTCACGCTCAACAACGCGATAGCTGGCGAGGTCTTCGAGTGTAATAAGTCCACCAGTGCTCTGCATCTGATTGACTATTAAGCCGGCTGTTGTGCCCTTATAGAAACCATCAACGCCATAGGCGCCTATTCGAGCTAGTGTGGCACCGAGATCCGATTGGTAAAAGCGATCACCGGGCATATAAAAACCGCCATCGGCTTTGTAGAAATACTTCTTGGTTGAGGGCTGTTTGCGAAGGCGATCGTAGCGCGAGCGGAGCGAGTCCGAGAGGTCTGGACTGACCTCAAATCCGTGCCTGGCGAGGTTAATTGCTGGCTTAATGGTTTCAGCGAGGGTCAGACGACCATATTTTTGTTGGGCATAAATCAGACCAGCAACAGTTCCGGGAACACCAGCCGAGTGAACGCTATATCGCGCTTTATTGCTATCAACCTCACCATCAACCGTTAGAAACATGTTCTTGTAGGCCGCAGCCGGTGCCATTTCACGATAGTCGATAGCAAGGGTTTTCTTTTTGTCAGCCAGATATACCAGCATAAACCCCCCACCACCAATATTACCTGCTCGAGGAAGGGTAACTGCAAGAGCAAAACCGGTGGCTACCGCCGCATCCACAGCATTGCCACCAGCAGCTAAAATAGCTGCGCCCACTTTGCTGGCAATTTTCTCCTGGGATACCACCATTCCATGATTGGCAAAAACCGGGTGAAATTTAGCATTGGGATCGAGGTAAAAGCCTTTATTTGCAGACGCAGTATTCGCACTGACGAGTGCACTTAAAAATTGGATGGTAATAAGCGTTAAAAATACAAACAGATGTCTCAACTGAGCTAATTCCTTGAATTCTATCAGTTGTCCAATATATCACTTCTAAACGCAGAAAATCGACATGAAAAACTCAAATCAGCCTAGGAAAGCATGCAAAAAGCTTATGCTTTGTTCAGTCGATAGATCGTCTGAATTATCCGGCAAGGGCAGCCTCTGACACTACAATCCCATTGTTATCGGCGTAAAGATAATGTCCTGGAATAAAAGTAATACCACCAAAAGTAACTGGCTGATCAATGTCACCCAACCCTCTCTTATCAGTTTTGACAGGGAAGGTTCCCAGAGCCTGAACACCAATATGGGTGGCCTCAATTTGGTCGACATCCCGAATATAGCCATTGATAACAATCCCAGACCAACCATTATCTGCAGCCTTGGCAGCCAGCATATCGCCCAAATAAGCACAGCGTTGGCTAGCATTGCCATCTACCACAAGTACTCTGCCCTTGCCGTCGGTTGCCAAAAGCTCTTTAACCTTGGAATTATCCTCTGGGCAACTGACTGTTACTATAGCGCCAGAGAATTGTCGTCTGCCACCAAAGTTTCGCAAGATGGGCGCCAGCACCTGTACCTGATCTGGATAATCATCGCAGAGATCGGGTGTCGGCTTCATTATGCTACACCTTTAGCCTGAGCGCGGTAACTATGCAGTAGTGGTTCAGTGTAACCACTGGGCTGTACCTTGCCCTCAAAGATTAAGTCACAGGCAGCTTTAAAAGCGATACTGCGCTCAAAATTTGGGCTCATATTAGTATAGGCGCTGTCGCCGGCATTTTGTTGATCAACCACTTTGGCCATGCGTTTAAGGGTATCCATAACTTGAACTTGATCACAGATGCCGTGGTGTAGCCAATTAGTGATATGTTGGCTAGAAATTCGCAGTGTGGCTCGGTCTTCCATAAGGCCCACATTATGAATATCTGGAACCTTGGAGCAGCCAACACCCTGATCGATCCAGCGGACCACATATCCCAAGATACCCTGTGCATTGTTGTCTAGCTCCTGTTGGATTTGATCAGCTGTAAGTGACTGATCACCTAACAATGGGATGTTGAGGATTTGATCAACATCAGCTCTAGTTCGATTCAACAACTCACGCTGTACCTTGAATACGTCAATTTGATGATAATGCATAGCATGCAGTGTAGCCGCCGTTGGCGAAGGGACCCAGGCGGTATTGGCACCAGATTGGGGGTGAGCGATTTTGACGTTCATCATATCACCCATATTATCAGGCACTGGCCACATGCCCTTACCTATTTGTGCCTTGCCGTGAAATCCACAGGCTAGACCAATATCGACATTTTGATCTTCATAAGCAGCTATCCAAGGCATCTTCTTTAGTTCAGCCTTGAGCGCAAAGGGGCCGGCCTCCATGCTGGTATGGATCTCATCGCCAGTGCGATCAAGAAAGCCTGTATTGATAAATACCACTCGATCTTTAACCGCGCGAATACAGGATTTTAGGTTAATTGAAGTGCGACGCTCCTCATCCATAATGCCAACCTTGAGGGTATGGCGTTGCAAGCCCAGCAAATCTTCAATGCGATCGAACAAGTCATTGGTAAAGCTAACTTCTTCAGGGCCATGCATCTTGGGTTTTACTATATAGATGCTCCCAGATCTGGAGTTGCTCAATTCCTCAGTTTTTCTAAGATCGTAAAGACCGATAAGCGAAGTGATAACCGCATCCATAATACCCTCTGGAATCTCGGTGTCATCGCCATAAAGAATCGCAGAGTTGGTCATCAAGTGGCCGACATTGCGCACAAACATCAAGCTGCGGCCATGGAGAGTCAACTCCGAACCATCTGGATTTAAAAAGGCCTTATCCGGATTCATGGTGCGGACAAAGATTGAATCACCTCGCTGAACAGTTTCTTCTAGATCGCCCTTAATCAACCCTAACCAATTTCGATAGGCAAGTACTTTGTCCTCGGCATCCACCGCCGCAACTGAATCTTCGCAATCCATAATCGTGGTCAGGGCTGCCTCAAGCACAATATCCTTAACTCCAGCGGGGTCGGCAGCACCGATATTGTGGTTTTTATCAACTTGAATTTCTATGTGTAAGTTATTGTTTTTTAACAATATAGATTCAGGATTTTTTGAACCACCTCGATAACCGACAAACTGATTGCTATCTTTCAAATTTAACTCTGCACCATTTTTTAAAGTAGCTACCAAGTGTTCATTTTGAACGCTGTAGGCAACCGTATCGGCATGAGAGCCTGATGCCAGTGGCACTGCGGTATTGAGAAAATCGCGACCATAGTCAATCACCTTTTGCCCCCTAACGGGGTTGTAAGACCCTGACTTATCAGCACCACCCTCCTCCGAGATCACATCATTGCCATACAGCGCATCATATAAGCTCCCCCAGCGTGCGTTGACAGCATTGAGAGCAAAACGCGCATTCATTATGGGAACAACTAATTGAGGGCCAGCTTGCAGAGCAATTTCATGGTCCACATTGTCGGGGCCAATCACAAAGTCATCGCCCTCGGGCTGCAAATAACCAATTTCAGTTAGGAAAGCCTTGTATTGATCAAAATCAAAGGTATCGCGGTGCTCGAGATGCCAAGCATCTATCTGTTGTTGAAAAAGCTCGCGCTTGGCAAGAAGTGCAGAGTTTAGTGGGGCAAATTCGTTGATAATACGCGCAAAACCGTCCCAGAATGCATTGACTTCAACACCTAATCCCGAGCAAATTTCATCGTTGACCAAACTGTGAATAACTTTTGCGACCTTTAGTCCAGACTGCTCTACATAGTTGGTCATAATCCTGCTCTCCGCAAATTAAAAAAAGAAAGTCTATGGCTTGGATAGCTATTTTCCAAATCTATGGGTTTTATCTTTGCTATTCAATGGAAAAATGCAGCTTATTGCTCCGCTGCTAAATTATTAGAGACAATTTCTTCAGAGGCGGATTTAATCAGCTGGCGCATCCACTTATGACCGGGATCATGCTGTAGCAGTGGACTCCAAACCATTTTTAAACCCATTTTGGGAATTTCAAAGGGAGGCTTTAAAACAACCACCTTCTCTCTGTTAGATACTGCTTTAGCCGCCAAGCTGGGCAAGGTGACGATTAAGTCATCCTGCTCAACCAACCGAATCGCAGCCTGGTAGTGACGGGTAAATACACCAATATTACGCTTTTTGTCCAGTTTACTCAGCGCCTCATCAACCCAGCCTAAACGCTGAACATCATCTGGGGTCATGCCTACCCCAACACCCATGCCAGTTTTACTAACCCATACATGATTACTGTCAAGATAGGTCTGCAGATTCCAATTGTTTCTAACCGGATTGTCAGCACTGGCAACACAACAGAAGCTGTCCTCCCACAGATGCACCTGGTGGAACGATTGCGGCAAAGAATCAAAACGGTTGATGATTAAGTCAACTTTACCGCGTTCAACATCATAAAAGTTGACATCACTGGGCGTCATCACATCAATACAGACACGCGGAGCAGATTGGCGTATGTGGCTGAGAAGCACCGGCAACAGCGTGCACTCGGTGTAATCGCTGGCCATAATCCGAAAAATACGATTGGAAGTCTGGGGCTCAAATTCGGCTTTGGGCAAAATCGCCTCTTCAGCAGCAATCAGCACATTGCGCACTAACGGCATAAGCTCCATAGCGCGATCGGTGGGAACCATGCCATCACTGGTACGGACTAGAATTGGATCGCCAAACAGATCTCGAAGCCGGCGCAGACTGTTTGACATTGCCGGCTGGCTAATACCCAACTCTTCGGCAGCGCGAGTCACATTGCGTTCGCGCAGCAACACATCCAGATACACTAATAGGTTTAGATCAACTCTAGAAACATTCATAGCCAGAATACTCAAGATTAAAAGTATAAATTAGATAAATATGGGCATCATACCTAAACTGCGAGATCAGTCAATACGCGTGATTGGTATTAGCCAGTCCTTGTGTATTAAAGGCAATCAATTACCAAAAGATATCAAAAGGGACAACCATGACTTCTTATACTAATGAACAACAGGCCATGTCAGCACTGCTTGGCAAACAATCAGACGCTTGGAGCGCTATAAGCCCTGAGTATGCTGCAAGAATGCGCCTGCAAAATCGCTTTCAAACCGGCTTGGATATAGCCCGCTACACTGCGGCTATTATGCGTAAGGATATGGAAGACTATGATGCTGACTCGGCATCCTATACCCAATCCCTGGGCTGCTGGCACGGTTTTATTGGCCAACAGAAAATGATCGCCATCAAAAAACACCATGGCACCACAGACAAGAAGTATTTATACCTATCTGGCTGGATGGTTGCTGCACTGCGATCAGATTTTGGCCCCCTACCCGACCAGTCCATGCATGAGAAAACCTCGGTGGCTGCGCTGATCGAAGAACTCTACACCTTCCTGCGTCAGGCTGATGCCAAGGTGCTCGGCGAACTATTTAAAGATCTCGATGATGCAAGACAAGCGGGAGACGCCGCCGCCGAAGCTGCTGCTCAAGATGCTATCGATAACTTTGAAACCCATGTGGTACCCATTATCGCTGATATCGATGCCGGATTCGGCAATGAGGAAGCCACCTACCTACTGGCCAAGAAAATGATTGAGGCCGGCGCTTGCTGTATTCAGATTGAAAACCAAGTATCAGATGCCAAGCAATGTGGTCACCAAGACGGAAAGGTCACTGTCCCTCACGAGGACTTCCTGGCTAAAATCAACGCAGTTCGCTATGCATTCCTCGAACTCGGCGTGGACGACGGTGTAATCGTTGCTCGTACCGATAGCCTGGGTGCTGGCTTAACACAGAAAATACCTGTTTCAACTTCACCAGGCGACCTGGCCTCTCAGTACAATGCATTTTTGGAAACTACTGAAGTTTCCTCAATTGATGATATTCAAGAGGGCGAGACAGCGATCAAACTCAATGGTAATTTAGTCAAACCCACTAGATTACCCAACGGTCTTTACAAGTTCAAAGACGGAACTGGGGAAGCGCGCTGCGTCCTCGACTGCATCACTAGCCTGCAAAATGGTGCTGACCTGCTGTGGATTGAAACCGAGAAGCCCCATGTAGGTCAGATCGGCGGCATGGTCGATGAGATCCGCAAAGTGATCCCCAATGCGAAACTGGTTTACAACAATTCACCCTCATTTAACTGGACCCTAAACTTCAGACAGCAAGTTTTCGATGCCTGGACTGAAGAGGGTCGCGATCTTTCAGACTATGATCGCAACAGTCTGATGAGCGCTGAATACGACGATTCTGAGTTGGCTGCAGCCGCCGATCAAAAGATCCAGAGCTTCCAGGCCGACGCATCAAGAGATGCCGGAATTTTCCATCACCTGATCACCTTGCCAACCTACCACACTGCTGCGCTTTCCACTGATAATCTGGCTAAAGGTTACTTTGGCGATCAAGGTATGCTGGCTTATGTTGCTGGGGTTCAACGCAATGAGATTCGCCAGGGCATTGCCTGTGTTAAACACCAGGCCATGGCAGGTTCGAATATCGGCGATGATCACAAAGAGTACTTCTCTGGCGACCAAGCTCTGAAGGCCTCTGGTAAAGACAATACAATGAATCAGTTTGGCTAATCTAATTAGTTCATTGTCACCTTTAAGGGCGGATCTAGTATCCGTCCTTTTTTATGCTCACATTTATAATGACAGCAGATTATTGCCAGCAGATTTGTTACAATAAAGTTATTCACTTGCTGTTTTCAGTGATGTAAATTTGCAAAACAGACAGTGTTGATTACCCCAAAGCCACAATCCAGCTTTCAGGTTATATGCTTTGACCACAGAATTTCTCGGCAAAAAAATATCAGGCCAATTTACCGTCCCGTCGGGTATTGTCACCACCGCAACTTCCATTATTCAGAATATCTTCGACCAGTTACCGCAGATCGGCGTAGTGACTACCAAAAGCGTTGGTCTTGAACCGCGCCTGGGTAATCGCGAGCCAATCTACAGCCAGTATGCACCGGGATGCTTTGTCAATGCAGTAGGTCTTACCAATCCGGGAGCAAAGGCCGCCGCTGCTATGATGGCTGAACTTAAAATTCCAGAAGACTGTTTTCTATTGACCTCAATCTTCGGCGGTAGTGTTGAGGAGTTTGTCGAGGTAGCAAAAATAATGGCACCGGTCTCCAACGGCCTTGAGTTAAATTTATCCTGTCCCCACGCCTCAGGCTATGGCATGGCCATGGGTCAGGATCCACAGCTGGTTCGTGAGATCACTGCGGCAGTCAAAGCGGCAGTTGATATTCCTGTGGTGCCAAAATTAACTCCCAACACAGCGAATATTGCAGAGATTGCATTGGCTGCCATTGAGGGCGGTGCCGATGCCCTCTGCGCCATCAATACTGTCGGGCCTGGTTACACAGCTGCACAGGGACATCCAGTTCTCAGCAATGGAGCGGGAGGAATGTCCGGCAAAGGCGTGCTGCCCATAGCGCTGAAATGTATCCGCGAAATCCGCGCCGTCTGCGACCTGCCAATTATTGGCTGCGGCGGCCTTAGCAGTGCCGCTGATGTGCGCCAAGCCATTGACTGCGGCGCGAATATTGTCGGCATTGGCTCTGCGTTAACCGGCATGACCACTGACGAAATGGTCAGTTATTTTGATCAGCTACAAGCCGACATTAACTTTGATACCAACAAAGCCGAGACCCAAATCCGATACGATATTGATATGGACTTCCAACCTGTGGTTCTAGTTGAAAATCAAACTGTCTGTGAAGATATTTGCGTTTTAACCTTTGACCGCAAAATCAATATTCAGGCCGGAGAATTTGTATTCCTTTGGATTCCTGGGGTTGGCGAAAAGCCCTTTTCTGCCCTCTGCGACGATCCCTTCACACTGGCGGTGATTGATGTAGGGCAATTTACCCATGCTCTGATGAGTCTAGAAGTCGGCACCGAAGTCTATGTACGTGGCCCACACGGCATACCGGCTTCTCCACCGGAAGGCGCCAAGATTATGGCAGTTGCTGGCGGTACCGGCCTGGCCGCCGTATACCAACTGGCGCGCGATTTTGGCAATGCACAGATATTCACCGGCGCGCGCACCGCCAATCGCCACTACTACCTGGAAGAATGCCAGAAAGTAGCAGATGTGCAGATAGCTACGGATGATGGAACGCTGGGGTATAAAGGCTTTGTCACTGAGCTACTGCGGCAACAACTGCAGGCGATGTCCGAAGTTCAACGGGACAACTTAGTATTCTATAACTGTGGGCCCGCCCCTATGGTACACGCCGCCGCCGCTGTTCAGAGGGAATTTTGTCGCGAAGATCAAATTCACAGCGCTATTGACTACCTGACAAAATGTGGCGTTGGAATCTGCGGTGCCTGTGCCACCCCTGACGGAAGGCGCATCTGCGTAGACGGCCCCTTTATTCAGGGAACGCCCTAAACCCACCCACTGTTTGCGCCCCGAGGCTTTTTCTCATGGGTAAAACAACTGATTGGAAAGGGCCATATTTCTCAAATTTTCCGTCGGCCGATAAATTTCACTCAATTCGGTATATTGCTCAGCCCGCCTGCAGATTGACTCAAGCCCCTGTTCATCCATCCAACGGCAGATTCCACCGCGAAATGCGGGAAATCCAATGCCCCAGATCAATGCCATATCAGCCTCTGTGGGTGAAGCTACCACGCCCTCTTCTATGCAGTGAGTCATTTCCATCGCTAAGGGTAATAGAAGGCGATCTATGATTTCCTCAGATCCAATATCAGAGGTTGGCGCGGCCATCGACTGCAGCATTTTTTTGACCTCCGGATCTGGAGCTTTTACTGCTCTACCAGTATCAGAACGCTGGTATTGATAATAACCCAAACCATTTTTCTGGCCGAGCCGATCTGCCTTAAAAAATATCTCAGTGGGCCAACCATTGGAATGTTTGGTAAATCTTTCAGGAATTCCTTCCATCATGACAGCATAACTGTGGGATACGGTATCCAAACCAATTACATCAATAAGATAAGCAGGACCCATGGGCATACCCCAGTCCTCCATCACCGAATCAATCTGCTGAAAATCCACGCCATCGCGAAGCAACATCTCCATACCCAGACACATAGCAAACAGCACTCTATTCACTAAGAAACCGGGGCAATCATTAACTACAACCGGTTTTTTACCCAGTTTCAGTGCATAGTCACAGACTGCCGCTATAGTACTGTCGGCAGTCTTTTCGCCGCGTATCACTTCAACTAACTTCATCGCGTTGACTGGATTGAAAAAGTGCATACCGCAAAATCGCTCTGGCCTCTGCAGTCCTGAAGCTAATTGATTGATTGAGATCGTCGAGGTGTTGGAGGCAATAATCGCCTCAGGTTGAAGTTGATGTTCCAGCGAGCAGAGTACTTTGTGCTTGATTGCTGGCTGCTCGACTACCGCTTCGATAACAATATCGCAGTTGGTTATATCTTGATCCTCAAGACTGGGTGCAATCATTGTCAATATCTGTTGAGCTTCCGACTCATCCAGTTTTCCGCGGGCAACCGATTTTTTTAATAGCTTATCTGCCTGTGTAATTCCGGTGTCCAGTGCAGACTGCGCTATATCTTTCATAACGATTGGATAACCGCTAATGGCATTTTGATAAGCGATACCACCACCCATAATACCGGCACCAATAACCCCAGAAGTGTTTATTGGCATTGGTTCTTGATCGAGCTTCTGAAGGGCATTTTTAACGCATTTACCCACATATTGATCACCGGTGAATAGCCCTATTAGTGCCCGGGCCTGATAGGTTTGGGAGAGTTTGTAGAAGGCTTGAGCTTCCATTTCAAGAGCATCATCACGCGTTAATTGGGAGGAATTTTGGATTAGATCAATCACCGACAGTGGGGATGGATAATGGTTACCAGTCTTGGCGGTAATAGTTTCTCGATAATCAGTCGCGATTTGCTCTATATCTGCCGCTGCATCAGATAATGCAGACAGTTTAGCCCTACGTGAGACTGCATACTCACGCTGACCAGCAGCCATCTGTTCAAGTAGATCCAGTGCTTGTTCTCGCAATAGATCCGAGGATACAGCCAAATCCACAACTCCATGCTCAAGGGCTTTCTCCGATGATTGCTGCGCGCCCGATGTGATCCAGTCTAAAGCTATTTTGAAACCACATAACCTAGGCAATCGAACTGTGCCACCCCACCCCGGTAGAATTCCCAGACCAGTTTCAGGTAGGCCAACCACCGCTTCAGTTGCAATTACACGAGCATCACAGGCCAAACAGATTTCAAGACCACCACCCATGGCATGACCATTTATGGCTGCAACAGAGGGAAAAGGGAAATCCTCCAATTTAGACAACAGTCGGTCAACCGATTGCACAGATTGGATAAACTGCTCCTCGGTCATCGCAAACATGGCATTGAATTCAGTGATATCAGCCCCGACAATAAAACTGCTTTTACCACTGGTCAACAACAGGCCGCGAACCTCTGGCATTGTGGACAATATTTCCACTGCTGTGGTCAATTCACCCAGGGTCTGTTGATCAAATTTATTGACCGGCGCGTTGCAGTTATTGAAGTTTAGCTCTACAAAACTCTTGTCGAGCCCCACAAGGCTCAAAGTATTTCCTGAATACATGGTTCTAATAGTTCCTAGATAAATTATTTTAGCTTGTATATTGGCGCCTATGCGACTTTACAGAATTAGATTTAATCGTCTGCACATCTAGCAGCATAGGCTAAATTAGCTGCAAATTATAACCCATAACAGCTCTGGTTTAGCGGCTATCGACCAATGTCCTTTATATCCTAAACTAATGGCCACAAAGTGGCGTTTAAGCTGATTTCGGATTGACGGAAACCCAGCTGGTCAGTATGATGCGCCATCTCATATGAGACCGCTTGGCAAGAAATTCGGGGATTAGCGCAGTCTGGTAGCGCGCCTGCTTTGGGAGCAGGATGTCGGGGGTTCAAATCCCTCATCCCCGACCACTTTCCGGCTGTATATGCGCCCGTAGCTCAGCTGGATAGAGCAACGGCCTTCTAAGCCGTGGGTCGCAGGTTCGAATCCTGCCGGGCGCGCCACTATTTTTGTGTGAATCACAGAAATAGGTGGACCCAAGTCAGCGTTTGATTTTTATAATGGTGGACGTAGCTCAGTTGGTAGAGCCCCGGATTGTGATTCCGGTGGTCGCGGGTTCAATCCCCGTCGTCCACCCCATCTTTTGCACTATAATTGTTTGCTCTACATCATTAACTAGATGTATTTATCTATTAAAATACGTCAATGATGTAGAGCTTTCAATTATTAAACAAAAATCTATGGAACAGACACTCACTGATATGAGCTTGAATTGGACTTAATATAATCCACCAATGCATTCATCATAGGATAGAAATTAGCTTGATCACTTACTCCATTCCAAACGACGTCTACATAGGTTTCACCTATAAAAATATCTTCTAGAGAGATCGGATCGGTAAGAATCAACTGAGAATATCTGTTATTTTCTTCTCTACGGCTATCCCAGCGTAACCAAAGAAATTGCTGATAGGCTTTGGCTGCCTTATTGACTCCTAGTTTATTGTCTAACGAGGGAACTGTGTCAGCTAGATTCTCCTGAACTAGAATAACTTCCAAATCTTCAAAAGTGATTACTTTATCAAAATAACCAATATTGGTTACCATGTCACGTGTAAACCCACCGGTTGGCACGAGAATTAAACCCTTGAAAGCATCTAAATTTCTATCGATTGATTTAACTACTGTGGCGCTTTTGTTGGTTGGAAAATAACCTGTTGTTTTGTCAATTTGAACAACCTTGTTATATGTTGAGCAAGCTGAAAGGGAAGCAATGAAAATAAAAAATAATAAATTGCGCATGATTAAGTTCTCCTTAACTTATCTATCTAAATAAAATTATCATCACATAAATGAAATCTAACACAAGGAGTGTTAGCATTCATGATAGGTTGGATTCTAACATTTTTAAGACCCAAGCAGTACATTATAACATTTATTCAATTAAGTATAGATATTAATCCTAGGTAAATCGAGCAATAGGCAGTTAGAGATAAAAACTTGCATTGGTAAAAGAGCAAGCTGAGCCAGCTACAGAACTAAATATGCCTTTGAGACTAACTGATTAGCAATTAAAAATAAGGTTCCCAAATGTCAGCATTAATTATGGATGGCAAAGCACTTGCCATTGCGACTGAAATTGAACTTACTAAGCGCGTGGCAGCCATCAAAGCTGCGAATAACGGCCAAGCTCCGATTCTAGCTACCATCCTTGTAGGAGGCGATCCGGCCTCAGCGACCTATGTAAAAATGAAACAAAATGCCTGTGCCAGAATCGGCATGGAAAGTATTGCAGTTGAACTTGGCGAAGATACAACCACCGAGCAACTGCTTGCAAAAATTGAGGAATTAAACAACAACCCCAACTGTCATGGCATTCTCCTTCAGCACCCAACCCCTTCTCAGATCAATGAACGCGCCTGCTTTGATGCCATAAGTGCCGAGAAGGATGTAGATGGTGTTACCTGCCTAGGCTTTGGCCGTATGGCAATGAATCAGCCCGCCTATGGCTCTGCCACACCCCAAGGGATTATGCGCATTCTTGAGAGCTATAATATCGAACTAAGCGGCAAACATGCCGTGGTAGTGGGCAGAAGCCCTATTTTGGGGAAACCCATGGCAATGATGTTACTGAATGCCAATGCGACGGTGACCATCTGCCATTCTAAAACACAGAATCTCGCCGAGATCATCAAGCAGGCCGATGTGGTGGTTGGCGCCGTGGGTCGACCTGAGTTTATTAGCGCCTCATGGATTAAAGATGGCGCTGTGGTTGTGGATGCCGGGTATCATCCTGGTGGTGTTGGCGATATAGAGCTGGGTCCTCTAACTGATCGCGTATCTGCCTGTACCCCAGTACCCGGCGGTGTTGGACCAATGACAATCAATACCCTGATACTACAAACAGTACTTGCTGCAGAGAAGGCTGTTAATCAATAAGATTAGCCGGCAGCAACTTAACCTGACAGAACTAGCCTTATAAAAAGCTCGCCATGTCTAAATCTATAGCTCCATCTATAGCCCCATCAATACCAGCATCAAAATTGGTAGCGCACCGTGGTTTGCAAAGCCAATATCCAGAAAACACCCTACTCTCTCTGAATCAGGCCATAGCTGCAGGTGCGTTATTTGTTGAGCTGGATGTACAATTCTCTGGGGATAAACAGCCCATTATCTACCATGATACGGATTTGCAGAGAGTTAGCGGTATAGACAACAGAGTCAGCGATCTCACTAAAGATCAATTAATAAACTACCCTGCCTATGAACCTCAGCGGTTTGGCAATCGCTATCAAGGGGAAAAAATAGCATTTTTGGAATCTCTGGTATCCCTGCTTCAATCGAATCCAAAAGTTACCGCTTTTGTCGAGCTCAAACCTGAATCTCTAGCCCACTGTACACGCCAACATATGTTATTGAGGGTTTCTGAGATTTTAGCCCCAGTTGTAAATCAAGTTGCTATTATCAGCTATGACTACCAGCTGATTAATCAATTTAGAGAGGCTCATTGGCCTCAGGTTGGCGTGGTACTCAAGCAGTGGTCCGATATAGAAAATCCCATTGTTTTAAACTGCCGTCCCGACTATATATTTAGCGATTACCGTATCATTCCTGAAGATACTGCTCTGAAAACTATCAAACTATTTGAAGATGGGTTGCTGGCGGTCTACGAATTAGGAAGCGTGGAGTTGGCTCTATCGCTGCTAGCTAGGGGAGTGGATATGATTGAGACTTTTAATTTAAATGATTTCTAGATTGGTGTTTATGCAAAACAGGTAACCACCAAAAAGGCGCTCAAAGAGCGCCTTTTTGGTACAGAAAAAACAGCTTATTTATTATTAGGCATCCAGATGGGCAATATAATAATAAGCAGCGCCGCCAACAACATTACACCTAATACCGGGCGGGGTATTGGTTAAGGCCGGTTCGGCGTTAGCACTGTAGTTTTCAATAAATCGAGCCGCTCCGGCACTGATCTCTGTACCAGAATCCCGAAGTGCAGTGAAGGCTTTGCTAGTGTTGATAAAACGTTTTGAGCCATCATTAAAAACATCACATTCATCAAAATCACACAGAAACCAAAGACAGAGACGATCACCTTGGCTAACATATTGGGACCTTTATCCATCATGACTGAAGCAAATCGGGCCGCCAACCAGATTGCGAACATACCTGCGAAACCATTTATTGCTGATGAAATTCTCAATGACGAGAATATAAACCAAATTTCCATTTTATACACCTCTTTTATAGTTATTAGGGTTGAGGCAATTATAATTCACTATTGAATTATAATTTCAAGCGTTATTTAACTTCTTCGCCATTTAGTCCCTTCACGGCTGTCCTCTAATACCACACCCTGATCCAGCAACTGCTGTCGAATGCTATCAGCAAGAGCGAAATCTTTGTCTTGCTTCGCATCCTGTCTATTGGCAATAAGCACCGCAATTTGCGACGCTGCGATCTGATCCTGCTGACCTCCCCTCACCCGCTCAAACCATTGCTGAGGATCATCCTGCAATAGACCCAAAAGGCCGGCAAGCCCCATTAGCTCTGCTATTATTGCGGGCTTTTCTGGGTCGGGTGACTGATTAGCGGCTTTCGCCAGACGATGCATTTCACTAAAAGCCACCGGTGTATTTAGATCATCCAATAGCGCCTGATAACCCCTGCTATCTTGATCTAATGCCGGTTCAACCTGATGACTAGCGCGAAGGCAGCCATATAGGGCATCTAGGGATCGCCAAGCGCTATCCAGCAGATCTTTGCTAAAATTTTGCTCCGAGCGATAGTGTGATGACAACAGCGCATAGCGCAACACCTCTCCTGGATACTGTTGAAGCAAATCTCTGACCAAGCGAAAGTTGCCCAGCGACTTGGACATTTTCTCGCCATCTATATTGATAAACCCATTGTGCATCCAGTAGTTGGCTAATGGTTTATCGTCATTGGCACAGCAACTTTGGGCTATTTCATTTTCATGGTGAGGAAAGATAAGGTCTTGGCCACCAGCATGGATATCTATGGTGTCACCAAGATGCTTTTTAATCATTGCAGAGCATTCTAAATGCCAGCCAGGTCTACCTCGACCCCAGGGACTATCCCAGCCTGGTTCAGTATCCAGGGAAGGTTTCCACAGCACAAAATCCCCTGCATAGCGCTTGTAATCCGCTACCTCGACTCGCGCACCGGCTTCCATTTCATCGAGAGATCGATTGGATAACTGCCCATAATCAGGCATCGATTGCACATCAAATAAAACATGACCCGCTGCGTCACCATCTGCCGCGTAAGCGTGATTTTTTTCAACTAGGGTTTCAACCATCTGAATCATTTCTGGAATATGTTGAGTGGCATAGGGAATCACATCTGGCTCAAGATTGTTAAGCACCGCCATATCTTCGCCATACGCTTGTGAATATTTTTTAGAAATTACCTCTATTTCTTCACCTAACTCATTGGCAATATTCATTATTTTATCGTCAATATCAGTGATATTGCGGGCGTAAATCACCTTGGGATAGAGGCTTCGCAGCACCCGATACAGGGTATCAAACACCACAGCGGGCCGCGCATTGCCAATATGCACATAGTTATAGACCGTAGGGCCACAGGCATACAGGGTAATTCGCTGTTGATCTATAGGTCTAAAAGACTCTTTTTTACGACTTTGGCTGTTGTGTAATAGTAATGACATTTTAGGATTTCCAATTATCGCGCAAGCCAATGGTACGATTAAAGACTACCTTATCACTATCAGCATAGTCGCGACTAAAGTAGCCCTCGCGCTCAAACTGATAGTGCTCACCCGCAACGGCACTGCCCAAACTGGCCTCTGCCTTACAGCCCTGAATAACCTGCAAAGACTCTGGATTTAAATGGTCCAGGAAATTACTATCACCGGCATCTGGTTCTGCTTGTTTAAATAAGCGATCGTAGAGATTGACAGTACAATCCACGGCATCTTGGGCCGATACCCAGTGAATTACACCGCGAGGCTTGATACCCTCAGGTGCGTCTGCACCTACCGTGTTGGGCACTATTGAAGCCTTTATTTCCTGTATATTGTTATTGGAATCGCGAACCACCTGTTCTGCTCGGATAATGTAGGCACCGCGTAGGCGCACGTAGTCACCTATCACCAAGCGTTTAAATTTTTTGCGCGATAGACTGGTATCCTCGCTAAAATCATTGGCATCTATATAGACTTGCCTACCGAAAGGTAATGTTCTGGACCCCAATTCTTGTCGCTGGGGATGCACAGGCACATTAAATCGCTCGCCCTCACTATCGTAATTGGTAAATGTAACCAGTACGGGTTTAAGCACGCACATAGCTCGCCGCGCATTGGTATTCAGATCATCGCGAATAAAATGCTCAAACTGCGACATATCCACTACCCCGTCAGTTTTTGCCACCGCCAAACTCGCGCAGAAATTACGGATAGCCCTAGCACTGACACCGCGGCGGCGAAGACCAGAGAGGGTTGGCATTCGCGGATCGTCCCAGCCAACCACACAGCCGAGATCCACCAATTGCTTGAGCTTACGCTTACTGGTTATAGTGTAATTGAGATTTAATCGCCCAAATTCGTATTGTCGCGGCTCTGATGGCACCGACAGATTTTCAACAAACCACTCATAGAGGGGACGATTGGCGGCAAATTCAAGGGTACATATCGAGTGGGTGACGCCCTCGATTGCATCCTCCTGACCATGGGCAAAATCATAGGAGGGATAGATATGCCACTGTTCACCGGTTCGGTGGTGTGCGCTGTGTTTAATGCGGTAAATTACTGGATCCCGCAGATTGATATTGGCAGCGGCCATATCGATTTTTGCACGCAGCGTCATCGCCCCTTCGGCAATATCGCCAGCCTTCATTTTTTCCAATAACTCACGGCTTTCCGCACTGGGACGGTCACGGTATGGGCTGTTTTCACCTGGTTCGGTGAGAGTTCCGCGGTATGCTCGCATCTGATCCGAATCGAGCTCACAGACATAGGCTTTGCCCTGATCAATTAGCTCACAGGCCCATTGGAATAAACGGGGAAAATAATCGGAGGCATAGCGAATATCGCCGTGCCAGTCAAAACCCAGCCATTTAACATCCTCGACAATGGCCTGCACAAATTCATCGCTCTCTTTGTCTGGGTTGGTATCATCAAAGCGCAAATGGCAATGGCCATTGTACTGCTGGGCCAGACCAAAATTGAGACAGATGGATTTGGCGTGGCCAATATGCAGGTAGCCATTGGGCTCGGGAGGAAATCTGGTGACCAGGGTTGAGGTGCGCCCAGATTGCATATCGGCATCAATAATCTGCTGAATAAAATTGTTGGGTTGGTCTGTAGGGGCCATATCAGCCTGCTTGATAGGATACTAAAGGGGCGGATTATAGCCTTGCGAGTTAATTCAATAAACCTAAATACTTACAATAATGCGCTACAAGCCACTCTGAGAGCAAATACTGTTAGATAGCAATCATTTAATCGCTAACTTTGATTTAATGGAGAGACAAAACTAGAATGCACTGTCTGAATTTTACTCAAACTATATTTTACTAAACTCTGGATTTTTTATGATTACTTTCCGTACCACCATGGGCGATTTTTCAATTGAACTGGACTTTGATAATGCACCTGTTACCTCGGCAAACTTTCTCAGTTACGCCCGAGAGAATTTCTATGATCAAACGGTGTTCCATCGCGTGATTAACGGCTTTATGGTTCAGGGCGGGGGCATGACTGCCGATATGCAATCTAAGCCCACCAAGGCAACTATAGAGAATGAGGCGGATAATGGACTGGTAAACAGCGTTGGCAGTATTGCAATGGCCCGTACCAGCGATCCCCACTCTGCTTCCTCACAATTCTTTATCAATGTCGCCGACAATGATTTCTTAAATCACAGCAGCAAATCTATGCAGGGTTGGGGCTATGCAGTTTTCGGTCGTGTGGCTGATGGCATGGAAGTGATTGAAGCCATTAAAGGGGTGCCCACCGGCAATCTAATGGGCCATGGCGATGTACCCATAGACCCCATAGAGATTACCGAAACCTTAATCAGTGACAGTTACGCCGACAAGTAAACAGGGCTGACTAACCAGCTTTATGGCTATTTTATTTATTTCCGATCTTCACCTAACTCCAGAGCGACCGGCAGTTACTCGGGCCTTTTTGCGATTTTTAGCGCAACAAGTCGACACTGCCGAAGCCCTATACATACTGGGCGATCTTTTTGAGGCCTGGATCGGCGATGATGACAATAGCCCTTTGAGCTTAGAAGTTCAGCAGGCTCTCAAGCAATTGAGCAGCTCTGGCACTGAACTCTATATTCAGCACGGAAACCGTGACTTCCTGTTGGGCAAGCGCTTTGCAACCCATACTGGAGCCACGCTGCTAGCAGATGAGCATATAGTCAACTACGGCAATTATCGGGTCCTGGTAATGCACGGTGACACGCTCTGTACCGATGATCGCGATTACCAGCGATTTCGACGCAAAGCCCGCCATCCTGTCTACAAATGGGCTCTCCGCCTGTTGCCCCTAAAACGACGGCAGAAGTTAGCCCATGACTGGCGCGCCAAAAGCCGAGCTGCCAACAGCAATAAGCCCAGTGCTATTATGGATGTGAATGTTAATGCGGTTGATAGCGTCATGGGAAAACATGGGGTAGATACTTTAATCCATGGCCATACCCATAGACCCAAACGACATTCACAAAGCCGTGGTGAACGGATTGTGCTTGGCGATTGGCACCATCAGGGTTGGATAATTACACTAGACGAAAGCGGCTATAAACTGCAGTGCTTTGATATTGCGTAACTAAAGTAATCAAAAGAAAGCAGAGAAACCAAAGCAAAGTGGCTAGCAGCGAGTTAAGACAAGCGAAAAGTGGCATGACCTAAGATTAGCAAATGGACGCCCATTTATTTGTTTTTAACACTGGTAATCTCTGGGTTTGCAGTTATTATTAGTCTAATAGCGTTAATTTATCGGGAAGATTTAGATTTCGCTCAAGTAGCCCAGTGGCAATTGAGCTTTTGCAAATAACCCTTAGTTTTTAAACTCTGGGGTTATTTATGGAAAACCCCAACATATACGATATCAACTAAAAAGGAGTTGTTATGGATACTGAAAAGTACACTACTAAAACTATACCCTCGGGCATTCAGAGCACTGCCCTAGATCCTGCCGCAGCCAAGGTACTGCGCAGTACCTATATGCTGCTGGGAGTTACCCTGGCATTTAGTGCACTGATGGCCGGCGTTTCAATGGCTGTTGGCGCTCCCTTCTTTGGGCTATGGACACTGCTACCCTACTTCCTATGCCTCTGGATGACTGAGAAGAACAAAAACAATGCATCGGGCATTGCCTGGGTTTTTGCCCTCACCGGCTGGCTCGGCTTTACTCTCGGACCCATTCTCAGCATGTATCTAGCAATCTCTGGCGCTGAACCCATTATGATGGCCCTGGGAGCTACAGCTCTGGTGTTCTTTGGCGCCTCAGCCTATGTGCTAAGCACCAGAAAGAATCTCAACTTTATGACCGGTTTTTTGATGACTGGCATGTTGGTTGCCTTTGTTGCGGCCATCGCCAATGTCTTCCTGCAGATACCGGCGCTGGCAATCACAGTGAGCTCAGTATTTGCCTTCCTCTCTGCCGGTATTATTATGTGGCAGACTAGTGCCATTATTCACGGCGGCGAAAGAAACTATATTTCTGCTACTGTTACCCTGTTTGTAATGATCTATAACCTGTTCCTCAGCCTGTTACAGATCATTGGCATTATGAGCGACGATTGATAATCAACGCTGCTTGAGCTTCAATAAGCCCTGTGAATAACAGGGCTTTTTTGATGTCCAGTGTTTGATAACAGCACTTTGCTATGACTGAGTCACCCAATCATTTAGACAAGTTGCCCCAGTGGTCAGCTGCCTCGGCGCAAAAACTAGCTGATCAACAGCAACTCGATCTCCAAGATCGCCATATTGATGTTTTATTAGTGGCCAGAGATTTTTATGACACTTACGGGTTCTCTCCCTCCATGCGTCCGCTGTGTAAACTCACAGCAAGCAAGCTGGGTACTGAAAAAGGACGCAGTGTTTACCTAAACAAGCTATTCCCCGGTAGCCCAGCAAAAATCGTTGCCCTATTGGCTGGTCTGCCGAAACCTAAGAACTGTCTGTAGGCCTGCCATGCACTTAAACGATTACAATATCAGCGAGCTGACACCGGGTAGCACTGCACTAGCCACAGATCAGTGGGAAACACTATTAACGCAGCTACCGAATTGGTCTATTGATAGCAAAGATGGTGTCCCCCAACTGCGCTGTGTCTTTAAATTTGCTAATTTTGTCGAAGCCATAGGGTTCGCCAATAAGGTCGGGGAGATCGCAGAACTGGCAGACCATCACCCCAGTTTATTGATCGAATGGGGGCAGGTGAAAGTAGCCTGGTGGTCTCATAACCTTAATGGTTTACACCTCAATGATTTTATTATGGCGGCCAAAACACATCAGGTGTACCAATCTCGATGAGTTCCAATCAAAAATTTAGCGATGCCAACTATCAGACACAGTTAGATCAAAAGGCGCGGAGTTTTCAAAAAAAGCTGCAGGATGCGCAGTTACAGGTGCCTTCCATATCTGTACAGCCCTCATCGCCTATTGGTTTTCGTATGCGCGCTGAGTTCCGCATTTGGCACGAACATGGCAAGGCCCACTTCGCCATGAATCATCCCGGAGAAAAGAAACCCTATATTATCGAAGACTTTCCCATAGGTTCGGCGCTGATTAACTCGCTGATGCCGCCGATTATCAGTGCTATTAATCGCAATCCACTGCTCAGCAAAAAATTATTTAGTATCGAATTTCTCACCACTACCAGTGACGAGGCGCTGATTACACTAATTTATCATCGCCCACTGGATAAAGATTGGCAGCTTGCAGCTAAGCAATTACAAGCTGATCTCGATATCAGTATTATCGGTCGCAGTCGCAAACAAAAACTGGTGCTGAATCGGGATTATGTCACCGAGTGCCTGTCTATTCAGGGCAGAGATTATCTATATCAACAGGCAGAATCAGGATTTACCCAACCCAATGCTGAAGTTAACTGTAAAATGCTCAGTTGGGCCAGTGATTGCCTGAGGCACAGCAACGGGGATCTAATCGAACTCTACTGTGGCAATGGCAATTTCACAGCAGTTCTGGCCCAGCATTTTGATCGCGTATTGGCTACAGAGATCGCAAAAATTTCGGTGAATTCAGCCCTAGAGAACTTTAAAAGCAACCAGATTAATAATGTCACTGTAGCTCGACTATCCAGTGAAGAACTCACTCAAGCCCTAAACAGGGAGCGGGAATTTCGCCGCCTGGCTGAAGTGAATTTAGATAGCTATAACTTCTCTACAATTTTTGTCGATCCACCGCGCGCCGGCCTCGATGCGGGCACTGAAAAGCTAGTAACTGAGTTTGATAATATTGTGTATATCTCCTGCAACCCCGATACCTTAATTCAAAACTTAAAATCCATTACCCAGACCCACAAAATTCAAAAGGTCGCTCTGTTTGATCAGTTTCCCTGGACTGAACATGTAGAATCTGGTGTGTTTCTTAAACGGCATATCTAAGCTATTTAAAGACATTGTGCATCCGAACTCTTTTCAAAACCCTCAAACTATTTGAAGGATAAATATCCCTTTTTCCTTTATTTAGCAGCCATTTTAAGAGCTCTGGATTAGCGTCATATTCACTAACAGGGCATTAAAAATAGGCATATAATGCCTGAAGCACTCACCTGGTACGCAAGACAAAGATTCCTCATTTCCCTCGTTTAAATTCCAATAGTTTCTATCACTTGGGCATTTCAGTTATTTTTACCTCTACATTACCGTCTTAGTTGTTTATTAGATCTTTTATAAGACCATCGCATAATATGACCAATAAGCGATTGAAAAGACTGATAATATACACAAGTGTTAGTTTCACTTAATTTAGTATATTTTCACTCTGTTTTCTTGAAGATTGTGAAAACTCCGCTACTTTGAAGTTACTAGGTAGTGCATGACGAGTAAAGAGCCATGGGTAACAACAAGCAGCAGGATGTTCAGAGCCATCTCTAAGTTGAAATACTGCAGCTCTATCATGGACCGATTTAAGAGAGTAAACATGGACAACTCAGAACTAGAAGCGAACATTATCAGCACCTACCTTAAACGCGCTGAAAAGCACCATAAATTAAGAGAAAATCAAAAAGTACCTACTGGCGATACCGAATCTGCTGTTCCCGGCATCATGACTGGTCAATGCTTTATTGGTTTTAGTTTCTCGCAAAATGAAACGCATGAGATTCCCACCGCTAATGCTCTGTCTGTGGTTAGGCAGAGACAATTTGATTTTACTGAAATTCAAGACCGCCAATACCAGCATATCTGGAAAACCAATGATGATGGTTGGCTATGTGGTGGTGAGGGTCTGTCCTCTTTCAAAGTTCCCAATATAGATTCCTCCCATATTGAACTGGTTCATCCGGGTACGTTCGAGCACAGATCCTTGAGAGAAATTATACAGGATATGACCAAGGTTAAATTTGATCCTGTACCCTTGAAACCATCCACCTACAGACTAAATACTGATATTCCTCCAGAGTTTGAAGTGCAGTTCTCGAAAGAAGACAACCCGGATATGTGGTGGTTGTATCTCAAGTTGGCAGATATTTTTTCAGCAGTACCCGGCTGTGAACTAAACGATCCCTTTAACTTCCATGTATCCATCACTCGCAAGATCCATTTCCATGACGAACAATCTCAGCATGCATTTTTAAATAATGCAGCAACTGTTGTGGAAAAATGGCAACAGGCCTATCCGGAGGGTGTCGTGCTAGATCCGCTTACCGAGCAGTATGACGAGGTGAGTGCGGGCGGTGTTTATCTGTTTGTAAATCGCAATATGCCCCTATGTTACTTCCCGGGGAATGGTCAGTGCTACTACTGCCATATCGAACAAGATCAAGAAAAATTGATTCCTGTGACAACGGACAATTTGGAAGTTGACGATAGTGTATTTGATATTTATCTGTCTAAGTTCAATTAGAAAATCAAAGAAGCGACGAGCCGTGCAGGTAAGAAATTTTTCGCTGCTGACCATAACCGTCAGCTAGCTCAAGCACTCGTTTATATTTTAAGAGTAACAAGGACAGAGATTTATGGATAAAGTTAGTCGTCACTTTGGCACCCTTCTCACTGTTTGTGTATCGGTAATTAATATAACTATATCCGACGCTGATCAACCGCATTCATTACATGAAGCACAGCTGATTTTGACAGAACAGCAAGAGCAAATGAATAAGCAAGCCGAACATCTAAGACTGCCAGTTGAGGATCGCAACAAGGCGTCAACTGTCTCCGTTTATGGGCAAATGAGTTTCATGGCATTACATGTTGACGATGGCTCTGTGACTGTTAACCAGTTTGGCACCAACAGTATCGAAAATAACCGCTTGGGAATAAGTACATCACTGAAGCAACAGAATTCACTAACCGTAGGCAGTAGATTACAGCTGGGTTCTAACCACGGCGCAACTAAAGATATTGTGATTCGTCAAGCCGAAATTTACTTAGATTTCGCTGCTCTTGGCAAATTGATCTTTGGTCAAGGTGAAACTGCATCAGATGGCGTAGCGCATATGGATCTAAATGTGGCTCCAGATGGTTGCTGATAGTCGCAAAAGATAGAACCGACTTTTAGATTTGCTAGAAATAATCGTGAAAATGCCCGCGAGGGAATTTATTTAACTTACTAAAGACATTTGGAGCTAACATGCCACACCACCACCACCACCACCACCAAAAGATACTAGATATACGCCAAACCAATACTAGCCTGGATAGCATACTGAGCACCCTGCAAGAGGTCGTTGATAAATTGCGAGAACAGCGTGCAGTTACCATTAATAATAAACAGATCACACTTTCAGCCGATGCCTATGATTTCAAAATAAAGTATGAAATTTTACCCAGAGGGGAGTACTCATTGAAATTCGATATTATTTCCGAACCCGGCAAAAGCCGCGCAGTCGAAAGGGAGATTCAACTATCATGAGCTATGACAATCGACGCTTAGTGAACTCTATTCTTTTTGAGCATACCCGCTTAACCCATGCAACAGTCAATCAATACACGGATGCTTTTCTCTCTGGAAAACTTAGAAACAGAGAAATTTTGTCTGTCATTAAGCGTAATTTGCCTCGCGAACTCCAAGCGCTTGCTGATCGTAATGGCATAGCGGCAATGCTGCCCAAATTCGTGTCTGCCAACTTGCCATTATTAATAAATCTGTTTCTGTTTATTCCCATAGTCACAGCATTCTTTTCACTACTCTTATTCGGTCAGAGCCAGTACTCAATTAACTCAGGCGTCAGTGGGCTAACTATATTTCTTATCGCCCTATCCATTATGTTTGTGATTGGCCTTTTAGAAGCAACCCAAGTGGCTATTCTGGCATTGAATAACAAGGAACTAGATTCATTAAAAGATAGGTATCCGTTTGCCAACAAGGCTAGAGAATTTTTACAAGATGAAAGATTTTTGGCAAATTATTTGATCGGCAGGCAATGCTTAGTAGTAGTGCTAGTGACAACATTTTCCCAGGTTACCCTGTTAAAAAGCGTCCCATCTCTACCGCTGTACCCATCATTTGTGCCCGAATCAGTTAGTTTTCTTATTTTCAACCTAGGTGTTTTCAATGCCTTTATTGTGTTGTGGTTGGCACAGCTCTTTCCACAGCTACTGGCTGCAGCAGGTCCAGTCCAGATGCTCAATTATAAATCCGCTTATGTCGTCTATAACTTGGCCTATTTGTTGGGGAAGATGCTGTTTATTTCACGAACTTCAACACGTACGCTTATTAACCTAGTCAACCCGCCTAAAGTGAACGTGCCTCCTTCCGATGGAGAGCAGTTTGAGTTTAGTCATTTGAACAATGATTACTTCACAGACGCTAAAGAATTGTCGGTTAGCGATAATGCGGAACGCACATCCAAGGTGTTATTTAAAGAATCACATACATTGACCAGTGATCAATCCAGCATCTCTCTGCAGCCTCCTGAACTGACTAACGTTAATGCAGTGTTTGATTACCAGAGTACTTTTTCTCTGATAAGAAAAAACAAAGAGAGCGATGAACTGAATGTTAGATGTGTCGATGATGCCTACAAACAGGATCAATACGGGCTTTCACCTGTCACAGGTGAAAACTTTTTACCTGGTGATAAGTTGAATTTACAGGGCGATTTCTCTTGGGAATCGACAACACAGGAACGATGCATGAGGGTGACATTTGATAAACCCTGTAAATACTTTATTGGCAGTGTTGTCATCAGTAAGAAACTTCTGAGCAATACAATCAAAGGCGATTTATCCGCTAGATTAAATCTAGAATTGAGAACAAATAGTGATACAGCAGATGTGGGTGCACTGATATCCGAAAAAACTATCCCCTTTAGGCAACAGGATAATCATGCTTCTGCAATTTTTTCCCATTGTTATGTCCCGGCAAATACCGTCTTGCTTATTCGTTGGCTTGACACATAAGTCAGCGTAAACGAACCACTACCTAAAGGTTCAAAAATGGCCATTTTTCGAGTGGTTAAATTAAATAGGGTGAATCACATAGATGGAACTTAGACATAAAATTGGATTGTACCTGTCCTACTTTTTATCCATGGCGGGGCTTGGTTTTATACTGCCCTTCCTCCCTTTGTACTTGGGAGAACGCGGCATTTCCGACCAATCCCTTGGAATTATTTGGACCCTAGGTGCTTTGACAAGCCTACTGCAACTTCACTGTGGGGTAATTGCGGACCGAACTGGATGGCGCAGACCCATGTTGCTAGCGTCCCTTGGAATACTAGCTATCTCCGGTCTGGCAATATCCTTTGTATCCAACTTTTGGCTGCTGGTGTTTCTTGTCATCCTGTTTTCGGAAAATGGGCTAGTTAGGGGGCTGGTTGAGAGCCTGTCCGGTGCGGAGGCCACAGCCATGGCACCTGAGGGCAAAGAGGCTAGAGCACTGAGTGCACTGCGATTTTGGCGTCCTGCTGGAATCTTAGTAGTGACTATTATCTGCGGCTGGTGGTTAGCAAAACTTGGACTTGAAATGGCTTTTCTATTGGTTATCTGCCTGCAATTTCTCTCCTTCTTCACTGCTCTATTGATGATGGGAGCGAAAGTTGAAAAGGTAACATCGATCAAATTAGGCGCTATCAACGAAAAGACCACTCCAGCGCTCTCAAATCTGATAAGGGATCCTATTCTTTGTACCTTCATTACAGCTATGATTCTTTTCCACTTTGCCGGCGCACCTGCGGGCCTCTACTTTAGCCTATTTGTCAGCCGTGAGTTAATGGCACCAGAGAGTTTTATAGCCCTTACGTTTATTGTCGATATGGCAGCCTGGCTGATAGTGGTGTTGCCCACGGGTTGGTTGGCTGATAGATATGGTTGGAAGCCACTACTAATTATGGCCTGGCTGCTACTTGCTATAAGGAACGGCATGTTGTCAGTGGCAACTGAACACTGGCAACTCATTGTGCTAAAAATCTTCGATGGCATAGCAAATGGTATGTTCGCTGTGCTGGCCGCAAGCTGGGTGGTGAAATGGTTGGGAGACCGCAACAGATCTGCAGAGGCCCATGCAATTGTCGGCGTTTCATTGGTTCTGGGTTCGGCTCTTGGCACCCTTGCATCAGGCTTGACTCTAGAATGGCTTGGGTACCGCGATTTGTTTGCAGCACTTGCCGTAGCAGCACTGATCGCCACTATTTTTCTCCTCAGGGTTCCAGAAATTCGCGATGCCAAAGTGTCAAAGGTAGGGTGACCAAAGAAAATAAAGAGGTGTTGGTCGGGACTAAAATTTGTATTAGGTTTCTTTGGATACTTTTGAGTCTTGCAACTGCTCAAGCTCGGTCGCGTCTGAGAGCATCTGTTCAGGCAAACTTTTCTTGGTTTTAGCACCCAGCTGTTTTAACTCTTCAGTACGGCGCACTAAATTACCGCGCCCCGATGATAGTCGCTTATGGGCTGTATCCCAAGCTTCTTTACTGCGATCGAGATGCTTGCCAACATCCTCCAGTGCTTCGATATGCAGCACAAACTGGTCGTACAGTGCGCCCGCTTTATCGGCAATAAGCTGTGCATTGCGGTTTTGATCGGCATAGCGCCAAAGATTTTTAATGGTTCTGAGAGTTGCCATAAGGGTGCTGGGGCTGACCAGAATAATTCCCTTGTCATAAGCATCTCGCATCATGTCAGGGTCGCTATCTAAAGCCAGCATAAAAGCCGACTCCACTGGCACAAAAATCAGCACAAAATCCAGGCTATTGACGCCCTCAAGGCTTTCATAGTCTTTGATGCTAAGCCCTTTAATATGATTGCGCAGAGAATTTAAATGCTGAGTTAGACAGTGCTGACGGGTTACCTCATCTTCAGCATGAAAGTAGCGCTCGTAATCACTTAAGCTGACTTTAGCATCAATAATAATGTCCCTACCCTCAGGCAGATGGACAATAATATCCGGGTTGCGGCGCTGACCTTGCTCATCTTTTAGCGCCACTTGCGTCTCGTACTCCCTGCCGTTAGTGAGACCGGCGTCCTCAAGTAGCTTCTCGAGAACAAACTCGCCCCAATTGCCCTGCTGTTTGTTATCGCCGCGCAACGCGTTGGCCAGACTAACCGCATCAGCAGATATCTGCAGGGTTTGTTTTTGTAATTCGCTAATCTGCCCAGCTAATTTATTGCGATCAGCATTTTCCTTTTCATAGGCAGTGGACACCTGCTGACGAAACTCACCCAAATCACGGCGCAGTGGGCTCAAGGAGTTTTCCAACTGCTCCTTACTCTGCTGGGAAAATTTGCTCTGTTTATCGTCAAAGATACGGTTGGCGAGATTTTCGAATTCCCGGCCCAGAGTAATCTTGGCATCCTCTAGCAACTTGAGCTGCGCTTCAAAGTGCGTTTGCTGGTCGGCCAGCTTTTGTTCGAGTAACTTTCTGCTAGTTAACAGCTCCGAGATTTCAGCGCTATGGACGTTTCTACCGGTTGTACGACCCAACACAAAGCCGACAGCTAGGGCTGCCAGAACCATTAGTAAAGTCCAGAATGTTCCACCTTGAAAAACTGCAGATAGCATTAATTTAATTTCCCCTATTATTTAGCCAGCTATTTTGCGATTATAGTCGTTAATAGATCTTTGCACGAAGGGCAAAAGATCATTTGTGTAAAGGTCTCGTTAAAAAACTATTTAAAACAGTTTAATACCCAGTGAATGTTACCACTTCTAGTTGATATTGCCCTATTTCGCGATGCAATTGAGAACGATCGTCTAATCCTGACATCCAATCAGCGCCTAGCGGCGCAAATTCAGCAGGCCTGGGGTCAAACACTATTGGGCACCATATCGGTCTGGCCAACTCCTCGTATTATGTCCCTTGAGCACTGGCAAAACCTTTGCTGGGATGAACTTCAAGATCAAAATCACCCATTAGTTCGGGGACTAACAAAATTAGGGGAAATACACAGCCTCTATTTTTGGGAGCAAGCTGTCGCCATGCATGAGGATCAACCAAATAGTGCCTTTGCCAGTATGGCTAACAATTGCCATAATCTACTGCAGCGTTGGGACCTCACTACAAACGACATCCAATTTAGTTCAGACAGCGTTGATAAATTCCGCACTTGGAGCCCTAGCTATCAAAAGTTACTGGATAAAAACCATCAAGTAACCAGTGCCACGGCCTGGACGCTGGTTAGAGAGGGTTTTCAGTGCGGCGCTCTGACAAAGGAATCGGCCATAGCCCTATATGGCTTTCAATCCATACCACCGCTGCAACAGACAACCCTAGAATCTGCCAGCGACACCATCACTGAAATTGCCGACAGCGATCGTATTAGCGAAACTGTGAAAGTCGCCTGTGCCGATACCAAAAAAGAAATGGAGAGCGCCGCCAAGTGGGCTGCCACAGAACTTAAGAAAAACCCCAATCAAAGAGTTGGTATTTTGGTACCAGAACTAAACAGCACCATTCAGCCCACAGCGCGCACTATTAGCGAAGCACTCGCCCAGTATAACTGCCCAACCGACGTTAATATCTCTGCCGGCGTAACCCTAAACGAAACGCCCTTAATCTATACCGCACTCAATTTACTCAACCTATACACCTATAAGCAGACCCTGGAGGAATGGCTTCGGCTCCTCTACTCCCCCTATGGTTTTTTTGCGAAACTTCCAGTGCAATTTAAGGTTGATTGTGAATTAGCGCTGCGAGATACCCTAAGCTACCAAGTTACTATAGATAAATTTATACAGGTAGTGAGAGGTATTCACGGCAATGTAGAGGATCCAGATGGGTTACAACCCCTTCTCGAACCCCTGTATGGGTTGCGAGCGCGGTTAAAACAACAGGCCGAAGGTAACCGAACATTTTCAGACTGGGCACTGTTTTTCCATCAATACACCGACAGTATGCAATGGCCCGGGGCACGCGAATTGGATAGCCTTGAGCGCCAGCAGCTACAGCAATGGCATAAGTTACTGACCAAATATTGCGAACTGGACAGTTTAGGCATTGATCTAAACCTTTCCAAGGCGCTCGGTTACCTACAACAGATGGCAGGCAAACATATCTTCCACCCCCAAACCGGCGACGCGCCTCTGCAAATACTGGGCTTGCTTGAGGGTAGCGGTTTAGTCTTTGATCAGCTGTGGATTATGGGTCTAAGCAGTGACAACTTCCCGTCAGCCCAAGCAATGGATCCCATTCTGCCGGCGCAGTTTCAGCGTGCCTATGCCATGCCCCACAGCCTCCCCGAGCGCGAGCTGGAAATTGCCTTCAAGCTATTGGATGGCTACCAGAACAACGCCAAAAAAATTATCTACAGCTGGCCCCTTAAAGAGGGTGAGAGTGATATTGAAGCCAGCCCGCTGATCAAAGGTATTGTACAGACGGAAATTGATCAATTAACCCCAAATCACGGCGATTTACCACCTTGGTTGCAACAAGATTATCAGTGCGAATTAATTGCAGACAGCGCACCAGCATTTGATGGCCAATTAGAAGCCGTTGGCGGTGGCAGCAATATCCTAAAAAATCAATCAACCTGCCCTTTTAATGCCTTTGCCATGCATAGATTGGCGGCAGATCAACGCAAAGAGCCGATATTGGGACTGAATCCCATGGCGCGGGGCAACATTCTCCATGAGATCTTATACCGCCTCTGGGGCAATTTGAAAAACGCTCAGACATTGATTGGTTTACCAGCTGAGGAATTGACGGAGCAAGTTAATCAGCATATCCAAGCAGTGCTCACCGAGCAGGGCAAGAAATACCCCATTCTGCACGGGCTACGCTTTAAACAACTAGAGCAGCAACGACTCTATAAGTTGATGATGCAATGGCTTGAATTGGAGAAAAACCGAGCACCCTTTGAAGTTCTCGCTGTAGAGCAAAAAGCGCAAATTCGTCTAGGCGATCTAGAGATATCCCTGACCATAGACCGAGTGGATTCTGTCGATGACAAAACACTGTTAATCGACTACAAGACCGGGAGTGTAAACGCCAAAGATTGGGCGGGAGATCGTCCAAAAGATCCCCAACTACCACTCTATGTGTTAGCCCACACAGAGACTGTTCATGGTTGTGCCTTTGCGCAGATTAAAAGTAATAACCTAAAGTTTAGCGGCCTTATGGAAGAGCCATCTATCGCCGATCTCAGCAACTGCGCCGACTGGCCACAACAGGTACAAGAATGGCAGCAGGCGCTGCATAACCTAGCCACCGAATTTATGCGGGGTGATAGCAAACTACAGGTTTACAACAAACAGGCCTTTTCCTATCAAGATTACCTTATTCCGCTTAATCGTTGGAATGAGCAAAACGATATGACAGATTCTGAAGAATAAAAGTTGATAGCGCGTAATTGAGAGAAAGCTAATTGAACGCAAAGAGCAACAATAGAGATAACCTAAGCGATTACGGGGTCCGCCAGCAGGCGTTAGATACTCAGCAAAGTTATATTGTCTCTGCTCCGGCGGGATCCGGCAAAACCGGCCTGATTACTCAGCGTGTACTGGGGCTACTCTGTGGCGTGGAAAATCCCGAAGAGATCCTGTGTATTACCTTTACCCGCAAAGCGGCCTCAGAGATGAAAGGCCGCATCCATAAGGCGCTGTTAACTGCCGCTGAAAACCCGCGACCCAATGATGAATTTGAAGCACAAACCTGGGATTTGGCCACTCAGGCACTGTCTCATAATAATAAAATGGGCTGGGATCTATTGCATATGCCCAGTCGACTGCGCATCAAGACCATCGACAGTTTCTGCAACTACGTCAGCAAACAATTCGCCTTGGAATCTGATCTGGGCACCATGCCCCAACAGAGCGAATTCCCCATCATCTACTACCATATGGCAGCCAGAGAATTTCTCGAACACCTAGAGCGCGATACTGAGACTGCTCGGCTGCTGAGCGTTCTTATTCAACATACAGGTAATGACCTAGCACGCTGCGAAAAATTATTGGCCGATATGCTCGGCAAACGCGATCAATGGCTCCCCCATATCTACAATGCTGCCGATAACCAAAATTACTTCCAACAGGTTGTCGCCACCTTAATAGAAAACAGCTTAGATAAACTGGCTCAACAACTGGCGCCTATTGCCGGTGAGTTGGTCGAACTTGCAGATTTTGCCGCCACACAGATCATTGAAGACAGTGAACTGGTTAGGCTAAAAGGCATTACCCAGCTCCCAGAGACAACCGCGCAAGGACTTCCCCAGTGGAAAATGCTGCTAAAGCTACTAGTTACCGGCGGCCTAGAGCCACGAAAACGTCTCACCGTCAAAGAGGGGTTTCCAGTAAAATATCGCGCTGAAAAACAGCGCATGGAAGCCATACTGGCCTATTACGCCCAAGATACACTGTTGCAAGGATTGCTAATCGATGCCCTGCATCTACCCGATATGACTAACCGTGGCAGTGACGCTAGCGCCGATATACAGCAACCGGTTATCAATGCACTGGCAAAGCTACTGCCGCAACTGGTTGCCCTGCTAAAAATAGTCTTTCAGCAACACAATTTGTGTGACTACCCCGAAATAACCCTGAGCGCACTGGACGCATTAAATACCGATAGCGATCAGGGCGAGATTTCCGATATTACCCTGCGCTTGGATTACCAACTTAAACATATCCTCGTCGATGAGTTTCAGGACACTTCAGGATCGCAGATCAAACTGCTGGAGCATCTGGTATCCGACTGGCAGGAGAATGATGGTCGTACCCTGTTTCTAGTGGGCGATGCTATGCAGTCACTCTACAGCTTCCGTGACGCCCGCGTGGGATTATTTATCAATGCACAAGACCACCCCATTGGCAATGTACGCTGTAAACCCCTGTACCTAGACAGTAACTTTAGGTCACAAAAAGGCATTGTAGACTGGGTTAATGCTAACTTTATTCACGCATTTCCAGAGACACCGGATATCAATCGAGGGGCTGTGCCCTATAACCCCTCCGTGGCGGTAAAAACTGCTGATAGCAATCCAGCAGTCCACTTTTATGGCATTGTCAGCAAGCAAAAAGACACCTATGAAACCTATGAAGCACAGCGTGTTGCGGAACTGTGTAAATCCCTAAGCCAAGACCATCCGGACCAATCTGTGGCTATTCTAGTTCGCAACCGCAGCCATTTACGCCGTATCGTACCTGCACTCAAAAGTGCTCAACTGCACTGGGATGCGGTGGATATAGATCCGCTAGCTGATCTAATGCCGGTAATTGATATGATGTCACTGACCCGAGCCCTATTATCCCCAGCCGATCGAGTCGCTTGGTTGGCGATTCTGCGTGCGCCCTTTTGTGGCCTGGGCCTGGCCGATTTACTGGCACTATCCAATGCAACTGGGCATTCAGATAAACTGGCAAACAACACTACTGACGACAGCGCCCTTAAAAACAGCCATAAAAAACGAAAACCCGGCCCCATTTCACTTTTGCATCGGTTACAGCAGTGGCAGACCGATAAAGCCGCGTTTCCTCAACTGTCTGATCAGGGCAATACAATTCTCAGCCGCGTGGCACCCCTGCTAACTCAAGCTTGGGATAATCGCTGTAGAGACAACCTACGCAACGTGATTGAACGCCTATGGATTAATCTCGGTGGTCCCGCCACCTTGTTGGGCGATAGTGATATTACTGATATCCGCACCTACCTTGATCTTCTGGAAAAATGGCAGGTGGCCGGCACTATTGAGGACTGGTCGCAGTTTCAAAAAGCCATAGAAAAACTATTTGGCTCAGCCAGCAAATACCGCGATGAGTCAGGCTCTGGCTCGAACGGCAAGAGCAATCTGCAAATTATGACCATCCACAAAGCCAAGGGCTTGGAATTCGACCAAGTTATCCTGCCCAGTCTTAATAAACCGCCCAGAGCCGACAGTAATCCACTACTTCGCTGGCAAGAGGAAGTTGATGAGGACAATAACCGCGCATTATTAATTGCCGCACTGGGGCCTCATGATGAAGATAATGACCCGCTGTACAGTTATTTAAAATACGAGCAAGGCGCCAGAGTACAACTAGAAAATGCCCGGGTGCTGTATGTAGCCGCTACCAGAGCTATCAAACAGCTGCATCTATTTGCCAGTGTAAAATCAACCAAAAACAGTTGGCAAAAACCCGGTAAAACCACTCTTCTAGCCGCACTCTGGCCAACCCTCAAGTTCAATCTTGATACCCTCTCAGACAGCGACGAAAAGGAATCGGTATCTACAGCGACCGACCAATGTAGTTACCAAGTCACCGAACTGCCCGAAGACGATAGCCCTCAACAGTCTCAACAAACTGCAGCGCTTAAAGAAGATTCCCTGCGCCGTTTACCACCAGACTTTAACCCCGTGGTAATGCCAAGCAATATGATGGGACTGGGTGTTGACGATAAACCGTTTTCAGAAATAACCCCAGTAACTGGAGAGAACACAAACAACCTAGCCGATCTAGATAGCAGAGCACGGCATCAGGGCACTGTATTGCATAGAACCCTAAAGCAGATAGCCGTGGAAGGACTAGAAAACTGGCCATTAAAACGCCGCCAACAGCTACCCCTGGGGTGGGCTGCCCAGTTAAAACAACAGGGCATTATGGCTACAGACACCGAACTGGATAAACTTAGCCAAGCCCTAGAATCTATGCTTGCCGATAACCAAGGCCAGTGGGTATTGCAGCCTCACACCGATCATCAATCGGAATATGCCCTCTCCTACTTCAATAAAACCGCTAACAAAATTGCCACATCTATTATTGATAGAACCTTTATTGCCGACGGCACCCGCTGGATTATTGACTATAAGTTTTCCAGTCCCGAACCCAGCGAAAGCTTAGAGGAATTTGCGCAACGGCAAGCCAATCAGTACCAGAATCAATTAAACCACTACGCCTTTCTATTTAGCCGATATGACAACAAACCGGTGCGATGTGCGCTATATTTCCCCTCGGTGGCGTTATTCCATGAGGTTTATAGCAAATAGCCTTTTACTCAAGTAAATTTTAAGTACAATAAGCCGCCTATTAATTAACCCAGCATTGGGGATTGGCATATGGGAACGCAAGCCATAGAAAACATCAATATTGAACAGCCGGAAATTCTGATTACACCAGCAGAGTTAAAGCAGAAAATACCTTTGACCGATGCGGCCAGAGAAACGGTTGCTACGGGTCGAAAAGCCATTGAAGCCATTCTCGAAGGCAGGGATCACCGTATTCTGGTAGTCGTTGGCCCCTGCTCTATCCACGATATCGATGCCGCCCACGAGTACGCCCAACGACTTAAAAAACTGGCAGATCAAGTTAGTGACACCCTGCTAATTGTGATGCGGGTCTACTTTGAGAAACCCCGCACCACCGTGGGCTGGAAAGGGTTGATCAACGATCCCCATATGAATGACTCGTTTAAAATTACCGATGGCTTACACGTGGGGCGTGAACTACTGCAAGACGTTTTAGAAATCGGTCTACCAACGGCTACCGAGGCGCTAGACCCCATCTCGCCCCAGTATTTACAAGATTTAATCGTCTGGTCAGCAATTGGTGCGCGCACCACTGAATCGCAAACCCACCGCGAAATGGCCTCTGGTCTATCCTCCTCTGTGGGCTTTAAAAATGGCACCGATGGCAGTCTAACAGTGGCGATTAATGCCCTACAGTCTGTAGCCAGCCCCCATCGCTTTCTGGGTATTAACTCAGACGGTAAAGTCTCTGTGGTAAAAACCCGAGGCAACCCCTATGCCCATGTGGTACTGCGCGGCGGCAATGGCAAACCCAACTATGATTCGGTCAGCGTGTCTATCTGTGAGCAGGAATTGGCAGCAGCGGGAATCAAAAGCAACATTATGATTGACTGTAGCCATGCCAACTCCAATAAAGACCACAATCTGCAACCGCTGGTGCTAGATAACGTGTCTAATCAGATTATCGAAGGCAACCAATCGATTATCGGGGTAATGCTCGAGAGCCACCTGCATGCTGGCAACCAAAAGCTATCCACCAATAAAGATGAAATGACCTACGGTGTTTCTGTTACTGATGCCTGTATTGATTGGGAAACCACTGAGAAATGCATTACAGCAACGGCGGATAAATTGCGGGATGTG